>Ga0326512_10000900_pt1 | contig 24705 bp, 35 predicted proteins | sample 1_2617_0518_D_FD_203652 | JGI IMG/M metagenome (GOLD analysis project Ga0326512, IMG submission 203652) | Bovine rumen microbial communities from UC Davis, California, United States - 1_2617_0518 | ecosystem: Host-associated > Mammals > Digestive system > Stomach > Rumen | place: USA...
ACACGGTCACCGTTTGTTTGTGGGCTCATCTGTGTTATGCTTAGCCTTAACCTATGTAATTCCTTATCCTTAACATTAATCAACCTATCAGCAAACCTTACACGATTAAGGTACTTTTTAGCGTTCATTGTTTTCACTCTCCTTCAAAGACGGCAACTCCACAAAACGGTTGCGGTCTTTGAAACAGACACAGTTTTCAGCGTCATATTCATTTAAAACAACTGAGAAAATATTGCACACTTTTTCGTGGATACAATCCTTACAACTTGCCATTGTCAGCCCTCCTGTTCCAATAATTCGGGATTGTCGTGGATGTTGCCGACAACTTCATATTCAGCTGTAACATTGTCAGCCACGCATAAAAAGGGGCTTTCCCCGTAAGAAAAGCATAAGCCTTCATCATCAAAAAATACGACATCAGTAGTGATATCTGTATATTCTTTCGTATCATCGTCAAATGGGGACTGATATTTATGAACTATTTTCAAAATATCCCCCTCAAAAATCTTCCTGCCGTTCTTGTCGGTCAAGCCGGTGTACTGTCCGACGGTTGAGGGATTAATCAAGCAATGCTCACCTCGCTTACCAAAAATATAGTATTCGTCCGACGCAACCTCGGTTTTTGAAATGTGTTCCCCGTTTTGAATTACGAGCGACCCATACTCCCACTCGCCATTATCAACTCGCTTACCTCTGAATAAAATCTCTCTCATTGCTTATTCCTCCTGTTCTCGCTCGAATTTTAATTCCAATTCATCAACCTTAATAAATCTACTCACTTCTTGTTTCCGCTTTTCAATAGGCACATCATAATAACACCTGTTACTGCACCTATTAAATAACATACAATATGTGATATTATACTACAAATCATTTTCATTCCCCCAATCTAAAGCCTGTCCGCAGTCTGAACAATATTCATCTGTTTCGTCAATGCTTTGGTTTCCACAAACAGGACAAGCGGGAATTTCGGTTGTGATGTCAAGGATATCTGTATATTTATTTTTTGGTTTTTTCGGTATCTGCTTTTCAACCGCTTCTTTAACTGTCATTCCTATTGTGAGTTCACACTCTTTCATTACCTGTTCAACCTCTGCGTTCTTTTCTGAACTTTTTAGAATGTTTTTCAAGAATTTCATAAATAGCAATCTCATTAATTTGTGTCTGTCCAAGTGGATCTGAAACACATCAGCCATCTGGTAGCAAATATTCAATAATGAAATGTCGAAATTCAGCATTCGTTATGCCAACACCGTACATATTGTCTTTATTCGTTCTTTCTCTGTATTTTTTGTTAAAAAACTTTGTTAATGTCATGCTATCATTTTTAATCATTTTCATTTTTTAAAATTCTTTTTCCTTTTGTTCTAGTTTTTCTTTATTATAAGGAGAATAATCAGAGATTGTTTGCAACCCATCCCAAGTGTCTTCTGCTAGACTTATTTCATAAGTATTACCAACTTTACGAAATAAAATAGCATCAATGTGACTTTTATCCTCCATATAATTTAAAAACATAAATGGATGATTATTTGTATCAATAAGAGTGATAGCTCTAGAAAAGTCTGGGTAAATGTCACAATATTCATTTTTACAATCTTGTTCACTAGGAACTATAACAATGTTGTCATAGTAAGTAGTAATTATTACTAAATCTTCATTTTCAAAACCGTATTTCTCAAACATTATTTTTCACCTTTCTTATTTAATAAATCATTATAATGATAAAATACTTTATTTTCCGCATAATAAAGGTTATAATCATCTTGTAAGATATAATACCAACGATCTTTATGATATTTCATTAAATAATCATAACAATAGTTAGTAGTATTATAATTTTTATCTACCATTTGACGAAAAGATAATTCATCTATATCTGGATTTTGTTTAACCATCTTATAAATTCTATCTATTTTTTCTGAAGAAAAAGTTTCATCTACTACAAATACTACTCTAATTTTTTGTTTCCCTGAACTTTTATGAACTTTAGGTATCATATTTATATCTCTAAGATGGTAAACAATTCTATAGAAATTTTTTAAAATAGGGTTATGAAAAGTTACATAAGAAGTGTGTAGTTCTTTTCGTATTCCTTTTGTTATTTCAAAAAATTTATTATACCAAGAAAAATTCCTTGAATAATCAAATAAAGGATCTCCTCCGCCACTTAGAGAAATAATATTACAATTATTTTTATAATAAGTAGCTAATAAGTTATTTAAACCTGAGATAGTTGTTTTTGGGCTTTGATGCCAGTATTTTTTACAATACAATAGTGACAATTATAATGACAACCAAAATTAGTAATTATACTTAAATATTTATCCATAAAAAAATCCTTTCTAAATGAATATATTCTTTTTATTTTCTATAAATATTATATCATTTATTTTTTTAAAAATCAAAAAAATAAAAGACAGATCTTATAAGATCTGTCTTTTTAAAATAAGAAAAGGGTATTCAACTAGACAATATATAAACATTTTATAAAAATAGTATCTTGTTTCAAAAATTGCAGTAATTGTCTATAATATATTAAAAATATTTTATAACTACCTATTAAATTTAGAAAGAAAATTTTCTAATTCTTTAATATCTGTTGATATTAGTTGTTCATATAAATCTCTCTGATTTTTAATATTATTTTTTTCTAAAGCAAGACAAGAAGCATTTTCTACATCTTCCCCTTGCTCTATATATAACAAAAAATCTCTTTTAATATATTGCAAATTTAATTCTGATTGTTTTACAAAATTCATCATTGGTGTATTAATATTAAACATATTTAAAATCCTTTCAAAGCATATTATTATAGGCTTCTATCAAAATTAAACAGAAAGAAAATCTAAATCATTGCTGTTTATGCTTTTCGTTATGGCTGCGGTAACTGGATTCGAACCAGTGATGCCAGAGTCAAAAATTATTTTGTAAATATTGTTCAAGAGTTATATTCTTTTCTCTTTCTAGGTAATGAAATTCCCTATGACAATTTGCACAAAGAACTACACATTTTTTAATTTCATTTTCTAGTAATTCTAAAGAGCCTTTTTTCATCTTACCAATAGTGAATTCTTTTTCACTTTTATCTTTATGATGAAAGTCTAACACATATGGTCTATCTTCTCCGCACTTGGTACAGCGTTCTTTTAAAGACTCTATAAATTCTTTCTTTTTTTTATATCGTGCTTTTTCTATTTCGTTTGCACAAAATTTACAATAACCACGATATTTTTGATTCCCGTTTGCGTCAAAACCATTTTTATGGTAATCTGTTAAAGGTCTTTCTACTCCACATTTTGAACATTTCTTCATTAAAATTTTTTCCATTATAATCTCCCTATTGTAAAAGATGGCTGCGGATGCTGGACTCGAACCAGCAAATGAACGGGTCAAAGCCGTTTGTGTTTACCGTTTCACCAATCCGCAATATTAAGTAAAGATTATAATGAAAGACTATATAAAATTTTGACTCATTTTGACTATTTTATATAATCAAATATTGTACTACCATTATACTATAGCCAATCATTTACCACTACACCATACCGCAATATTTAAGAGATTAAAAATCAATCTCTTTCTTATCTGGTTCTTCAATGATAAATTCTCTTAAAGCCATCCAATGATCAATATCACTTTCAACCCAAAGTTCTGTAAATTCAAGAGCATGAAGCATACCTAAAATACTCTTACCATTTACGCATAATCCATTTGGATCTTTAACAATAATATTACCTTCAAGATTTCTACACTTATTTGCAAAATCCTTTGCGGCATTAAAAGTATCAATTCTTAATTTAGCTCTCATAATCAAACTCCTTTTGCCTAATTAAAATAATCATCAAAACATTATTTTTTGGGATAAAATCATTATTTGCTGTTAATGTTTTTCATTTTCTATTAAAATTATAACAAAATTTTTTTAAAAAAGCAATAATTTTTTAGGTGGTAGAGTAAGCAGGGATCGAACCTACACTCTGTCGCTTATAAGGCGACTGCTTTACCTATTAAGCTATTACTCTTTGTTTGTAGGCGGGAATACTATTCCCACTCTTTAATAAAAACTATTGCTTTTATCTTTCACCTACTTGGTTTGTCAATGATTGCCAATAGTTACTACTCCGTGGCTTCTATTGGCAACATTCCATGAAACCATTCTTTTATTTCATTACATAACTCAAGTTAATTTGTACCTAGTTACAACTTGTGCATACTAATCTAACAGGACTAGAGAGGATTCTGTAACCTCCAAGAGTAAATTGAACTACAGAAATTTTCTTGTTTGAAATGGTGGATTTTTATTTACTCCGCTATTGCCACGATTTTTCAACCACCAGCTAAGTGTTCTCGCTTTCGGCAAGTTTCCTAGCTTATCCGCAATACTGCACTGCTCACTATTAACTTTATCTTGTTACCTATATTCTTTTATATCTCCATCGAGTTTCATAAAAAGGTATTGCAACCTCATTGAAATATAGTGCCTTACTTCGTTCATCAAGTTTTTCAGCCATTAAAAATAAAAGTTATCTTTTTTCAAATAAAAAGTAGCTAATTTTTTATTTAGGTGCAGATGACCTATTGGAGCAGGTGATGGGAATTGAACCCACATTATCAGTTTGGAAAACTGAAGTATTAACCACTATACGACACCTGCATATTACAGTTTTTAGCATTACCCAAGAACTACCACGAGGAGGTAACTGTTTCAGTTCTCATTAGCATAGCTAATTAATTAGCTATGCTTTTTCTAGGAGTTTTATTTTTCTACGAATTTTATTGCAAATTCTTTTATTATCTTTTTCTCTAGCCATTAGAAGATTAAGTCTATTTTCATAATATCGTTTATCTCTAATCATTTTTTATACCTCTTTTCTTTATCTTACATATATATTATATCAAAAATTTTTTATAATTTCAAATTTTTTATAATGGCGATAGAAACTTGTCGACTTAGTCGCTGCGTCCTCTTAACCATACAGACTGGTGCAGGCACCTATCTGGGATACTTGTTTATAACAAGTAAGTTTTACTATCTTTAATAAGAGATTTTGGAGATATTGTCCAGATTTGAACTGGAGATCGAAGTGTTGCGGACTTCTGCCTTAACCAACTTGGCTACAATATCATTTTAATGATTAGCTACTCCTCCAAACTAATCGGGCTTTAGCATCAAATAGAACGGTGCCTTTAATTACCTTATCTATGGCACAGCTAAATATAACCACTATTCTTTTTAAAGGACTTATGAGAAGTTTTTAATGGAGCTGAAAAGGAGACTTGAACTCCTACTCTACGGATTACTGAACCGTGGCTTTACCAATTAAGCTATTTCAGCATTATTCTCCTACTACAATATAAATAAAATGTTTACCCCATTTAATCCATAAACAATCTAATTTATCTAAATTAATTATAAATTCTGGGCGATTTCTTCTAACTTCTCCAATGGATTTTACTATACCTGTTTCTTTCATAATAGCAGGGAGGAAACGATTTTCAGTAAATAAAGTATATCTTTTTTCATTTTCTTCCCAATCTTTATCATCAAAAGCAATCAAATCTTGCGGAGGAACTAATGGTTTTCCTATAACAACATTATGATACATAATAAAATCCTTTCTTTATATATTACCTAATGATAAATCAACTACTCTATACCTAAACACTGCTAGTTGGTTTGTATAGCCGCACCGCATCCACACCTTGTTTCATTATCACTAAATAACATTTTTATTATTTAACAAGTATATTCGTCTTACTCTACAAATACACAACTATTTGTTATACAAGTTTAATAATATTTACTAATTGTAAGCAAATTGTTTCTTCCTGTTGTGTTCCCCAATTTATCGTATTGGTAGAAGATATAACGCCATACAAATGTCTGATAGGTTTCAGCACCGAATAAAGATATATCATTTCACTTTATACAGATTTAGCAGATCTCATTTGCATAGTCACCAATAAGAACCTTCAGCCATAGGAGCAGTTCTCATGTATTCTTACTAACGAGGATTTCGTAAATGGAGAATGAGCTTTTTACCCCGCCTATATTCACAGCATTGGTGATAATTTTTGTAATAATGACTCTGGCGAGAGTTCTTCTTGCATTACTCTTGCTGTCACTGCACAGACAAGAGCCATAACCTATTAGGTTCAGAGCCATATTAGGGCTTTCATAAAGAGGGTACCCTTTCCCCAAATCCAGATTCTACTAAAGTTTTTAGTTCTTTTGAGGTTATCATAGCTTCCTCCATTCACTTAGATTACCGTCTTTATTAAGTATTATGTATACAAGAGTGAGACATCTAAGTAAGCATCTCTCTACAACTCCAATAATCTATTGATTATTTTGTTTAGACTCCTGAGCACGAGGGCATTGTTTTATATCAAATGCGAAGATAATAAAAATATTAAATTAAAAAATTTTTAATTTAATAATATGGTGGGGAGAGTAGGACTCGAACCTACAGAAGCCGAAGCCACCTGATTTACAGTCAGGACCACTACCAGTTATGGGTTATCTCCCCATAATAAACAAAGCACATCAAAAATAGAAGATGTTTTACCATATTAAACTACCTATAAAATATAGGACAGGATTCGAACCTGCAGCTTCTGCTCCTCAAGCATCATATTATTTGATTAAATAAATTGCTGTTTGTGCTTTTATTATTATTATTTTAATCATTCGAAGAAGATCGATTATTTCTTCTCCCGTTCTCTTATGAACTGCTTAAGCTATGCCTTCTTTATACATTTTTTAACCGCCTATAAAGTCAACAGTACGAGTGATTGCTTAAGATTATCCCTTTCAATTTCTCTTGAAACTTACATTGTTTTTCAATAGTATCAGATACTATCCAATCGGGAGTTGGCGAAATGGAGTAATATAACGGATTCGAACCGATATTAAATGCTTGGGAAGCATTCGTGTTACCATTACACTAATATTACACAAATAATGCGGGGATAGGACTTGAACCTATGACATTCGGGCTACGAACCCAAGCTCTAGCCATCTGAGTTACCCCGCCATGGTAGAGGTGATAGGACTCAAACCTGCGACGACTCGATCCCAAATCGAGCATTCTATCAAACTGAATTACACCTCTATATAATTGGTGACCCATGAGGGACTCGAACCCTCGCTTACCGATTAAAAGTCGATTACTCTACCACCTGAGTTAATGAGTCATATAAAAGCCTATTGTCATAGGGTGTTCCCAATGTGGTACTTCATAAGAAGTCATAGGCTTATTGGTGACCCGGACGGGAATCGAACCCGTGTTACCGCCGTGAAAGGGCGGTGTCTTAACCGCTTGACTACCGAGCCATATTTGTCATACTTTTTGGATGACGCCATATTGTAGATTACTTTGCCTTATTTTTTGTAGAGAGTTTAAGCCACAAGCCACATACTTGAATTAATCAATCGGTGGTAGTTTATCTACTTAATCCATGTTTATTCTCTCTATATGTTCAATTTTAATTTAATTCCGCAGATTAATCATACAAGAAACTGCGACTGGGGGCGGGAGAGGGACTCGAACCCTCGACCTTCTGCTTCTTATTCTTCTCTACAAAGTGGTAAAATTTGATTTTCTATTGTATAATTATCTATCCAATTACAAGTTGAATTACAACTATTATTTAATGGTGGATAATTATGACTTCTAAAAACCTTTGACCTACAATTACTAATAAAATCTACTGGTATTACTACTAATTGATCCTCTATAATAGAACAAATAAAATCAATTTGTTCTTTTGTATAATGTTTAACATTTCTTGCTGTAGCTGTAAATTGTTGGTTTGCTGTGTTTATAGTATAACTACCATTTTCATTTTGATGTGCAGTCTTACATTGAATCCTAAAATATTTATTATTTCCAGCATCTACAATTAAATCATATCTACTTGTGTTTCCATAAGGAAATGAAACAATAAAACCTGCTTCAATGAACTTTAATGCACATTTTAATTCACATTTTATTCCTTTTATTTGAGTTTCATTAAATAATTCTGGAATTATTACCACTCCCTTATTTATAAACTCTCTTTGTAGCATTGAATATGAGGCAGATAAGCTTCCAACTGCTCTATCCCGCTATATTCTTCTTCAAAAAGTCTTTTCTTTGGTGGTAAGAAATGATAACCAATTTCTTCATTCTTTTGTTCTTCATCATAATAATAATAATCATCAAACATTTTTATCACCTTTAACTTTTCTATAAATATTATAACAAAAATTTTTTAAATTTTCAAATTTTTAAGTGGCGGAGAGGGAGGGATTCGAACCCTCGGAGTTGTTACACCTCACTAGTTTTCAGGACTAGCTCCTTAAACCAACTCGGACACCTCTCCCCATGGGGGAGTTTTCCTAATTTATATCCCGTCTTCAGTCTCCTTCTGGCTACGGACTTGCAGAGTTTTCCTAATTTATATCCCGTCTTCAGTCTCCTTCTGGCTACGGACTTGCAGAGTTTTACTAATTTAATACCCCACATTTCAGTTTCTTTCTGGTTGCGGCAACATTTAAAAATATAAACTTTCCTATATTAAGACGACCGCCTAAGCTAACCCGCCTTTCACAGTAAGTCTATATTTATTCATAAAATCTAACAAATTAAAATTTATAAATGACTTGTCTGTGAGTGTGTATCCTATACATTTATAAATATGTATTAATTTGTTATATGGTGGTGCAAGCGGGATTCGAACCCGCACTGGACAGATTTTAAGTCTGGTGTCTCCTGCCTTTGGACTACTGCACCATATAGGCAACTTATTTATGTATAGATGGAGTTGCCGCAACCACCTTTATTTATCACTTCATTTTCTATATATATTATATCAAAAATTTTTAAAATTTTCAAATAATATTTAAAAATTAAATGAAATCTTCTTCATCATAATAATCATTATGATACTGCTTTGAGGGGTAATCATAATCTTCTTCTAGATCAATATCATCGTAAGCATATCCCCAAATTAAGTCCTCATCAAAAAAGAAGTCTTCTGGAGAATATCCTAAATCAAAAGTATCAAACATTTTAAAAACTCCTTTCTTTATTTTCTATAAATATTATATCATTTATTTTTTTAAATTACAAATTTTTTACATCAATTTTTTATCCATTAATATTTCTTTTTTCATTTTCTATAAATATTATAACAAATATTTTTTAAAAAATCAAAAATATGTTAAGGGTATTCTTTTAAATTTTGAACTATGTTGGTCTCCCCTTAATGGAATTAGTAATTTTTATTTTACAAAAGGGAAAAAATTACAAAAGCCCTAGAAAAATACTAGTGTTAAAATATAAAAAATAAAATAATCTTTTTTTCTTTTTCTGTCCAAATTATAACAAAAATTTTTATTAAAATCAACTTACTAAAAAAGGCTTCAACTTATTACTTCTAATAGGATGACGCAATTTCTTAAGAGCCTTTGTTTCAATTTGTCTAGCTCTTTCTCTTGATACATTAAGTTTTTTACCTGTTTCAACAAGAGTCTTTGGTGTTTCCCCCAATCCAAAACGAGCTTTAATTACAGTTTGCTCTTGATCAGATAAAGTATTTAAAATTGTAGAAATAGCAGATTTCATTTCTTCATTAGTAATACTTTCAATAGGATCAATACAAGATTCATCTGCAATTAGATCACTTAATGGAGTATCTTCATCTTCCCCTACTGTAATGTCTAAACTACCAATTTCAGTATTACTTAATTCTTTAATCTGTTTAATTGTTGCAATAGGTATATTAAGTTTTTCCGCTAAAAGATGAAGAGAAATTTTCTTACCATACTGATTAAGATAATCTGACTCACATTTTCTAACTTTACCAATTAATTCATATTTATTAACTGGGATACGAATTGTTCTAGCTTGATCTGCAATAGCCCTAGAAATTGTCTGTTTGATCCACCAAGAAGCATATGTTGAAAAACGATAATCTTGTTCAAGATCAAACTTATCAATAGCTTTAATCAATCCAATATTACCTTCTTGTACCAGATCTAAAAAAGACAATCCTCTTCCTAAAAATTGCTTAACATAATATACTACAAGTCTTTGATTACAACAAATTAGATTATCTTTTGCTTTACTATTATGTTCTAATATTGCTTTTTGTAATAGCAATTTTTCTTCTGTTGCGTCTAGCAAAGGATATACTTTAATTTCTCTTAAATAAGCCTGTACATTGTAATTAATTTCTTTCATTACTTTATACCTCTTTTCTTATTTTTTCTATATTTATTATATAATATTTTTTTTAAAAAATCAAAAATCCCCGCAAAGCGGGGACTGATTAAAAAATATTAAGCTGAGAAATATACATTATCAATAGAACAAACAGGTGTGCCAAATGAATGGTAGTTACCTACCTGAAAATATTTTACACCTGCCACTCTTTCACCATTTAATACTCTATTAATAATATTATACTGATAATCAGATGGGGTAGCAGAATCAACATAACCCGCAACAGCAAACATATTTGGATTATGAGCAGCAGTATATAAATCTACGCCTTCTGCATCAAGAAAATTTAAGATAGCAGAACAAACATAAATTTGACCTTGCTCAGACATGCTGCCGCCTTCACAATACAGCAGTTTTGCTAAGAGATCTGTATCAATATTGGAATTATTATTAACAGTGATTTTAGTATTTTCTACTGTTGTTGTTGTTTCAATAGGTAAAGTTGTAGAAATAACAGTAGATGGTGCAATTTTTTTCTTTTTCTTCTTCTTTGGAACAGTTGTAGTAGTTTCAACCACTTTTTGAACTTTAACTTTATTTTTATGTACTTTATTTCTTTTATTTTTCTTAGTCGTTACTAAGGTTGTTTTTGTTAAAGAAGATGTCGTACAATTTTGTGAGGTGGTCTGCTTCACCTCTGGCGGTTTTGGAGCAGAAACAGTAATTGCTCCAACAGTCAATGAAGTTAAAATTACAATAATAATAAGAGTAATTGCAATAAAAAATTTGTATTTCTTGTTCATATAAAATAAAACTCCTTAAACAATAAAATTTTTTTCTCTAGCTTTTCTATTTATATAATTTTTAAATTTACGAGCATCAGTAATTGTATCAAAAGAAAACTGTAGAACATTAAACTGAGCTTTATAATAAAAATGTGATGCATGAAAAGTATCTTTAAGTAAATAAATATATTCTTGCGGGGATAAGCCTAGTAGACGCATTGGTGTCCACCATTTTCCGCCTACCCCGCTATCCGTTACATCATTGACATACCATCTACCTAAATCTTCCCATTCAGAGGCTTTATATAAATGTGCCATACTCCCTCTTAAAATAGTGCTTGAATAAGCTTTTCGACATTTTGTTTTTCTTCTTCTGTTGGTTCAGTTAAATCAATATTTGTTTGAGGTTGTTCAAATTCAATTTTATTACTAGTTGTGCTTGGCATACTATTAGATGGAACAGATTTTCCAACTGGTGTTACCATATTTTTAGCACAGGTCAATGTAACTTTAATTTGTAATTCCTCTCCATTTTCCATCATAGGAACTCTAATTTCTTTTCCATTGATAAATGATCCATCAAAACAAGATAGAATTTTATTCGTAATAGCTTCTTTTGCTATTGCTCCTTTTGCCATTTTTAATTCCTCCTTTATTTTCTATAATAATTATACCAAAAATTTTATAAAAAATAAATATTCCTTTATAATATAGTTTCTTCTTCTTGAGGCACGATCAGAACTCCTTGTTTTTTTGCAATATAAGCCAAATCTTTTACAATATTACAAAAATTACATTTATCATATAAACATTTTTGTTTACAGATAGATCTTCTTTTGGTAAACTTAGGACGAATAATCCCTTGATTAGGAATACTTTCATCTAAATTTGTAATAATCTCATTTAAATTCCCCATCCATTGTTTATCTGTCTTATAGATATGAATTAAAGGTAAACTAGTATTAATTAAATGTCCTTGTGGATCTTCGCTATATCGTATAATTTCTACCACATCAATAGTATCTTTAAGCACCTCTAAATCTTCTGGAGCTAAGAAAAACTCTTGAAAAGAGGATATAGCGGTATTTCGTGGAACAAAATTGGGGATTACTCTAATCAAACAATTATTTTTAGCCGCAATTTTATGAACTGTTGGTAAATTAAAACATAATTCATTCCCAATCAAAATTTGAGATGGCTTTTCTTTTAAAAAAACTCTAAAGTCACGCCAACAGTTAGCAATATCACGAAACATAAAGCGAATATTATTATCTTTTAATATAGGACAAAGATATTGATAATTATAGTCAAAAGGAATAGAAATAGTGCAGTTTGAATTTTGATTATATATTTTTTTTAAGAATGGAATATCATATTCGTCTAGATAATCAAATTCAATTACTATTGCTTTATTTTTATATGTCTTTGCAAAATTTAATATTTTAATTTTTAATTGAGTTTGTTCATCAGATTCTTTTGCGGAACTCCAATCAAAGCATCTATAAATTAATTCATCTACTTCCGCTATATATTTAGAATTTGTAATGCTTGATTCATAATAAGTGCTGTATATCATTTTATACTCCTTTTATATATAAGAAATAAAGGTGACTATTGCCACCTTTATTTCATACTAACTTAAATTTTTTTTTATTCAGCTACATAACCAGCTTCAGTTTCAGTTTCAGGCTCAACTTCCGCAGTAATAGCTCTGTAAGCCATTCTCTTCTGATTATCTTCCTTAACAGTTTCCTTTTCCGCAAAACCAAGCTTAACAAGAGTTGATAGTCTGTTGACAATCTTAGCCTTTGTAGCTTCGCCAAAGTCATGTTCAGCCATAATCATATTAACTGTCTTGAATTCAGTTGGATCTAGGCATTCAAAAACTTCATCTCTAAGTTCATCACCAAGTGCCTTCTTCTTTTCGGCTCTTTCCTTTGCCTTTTCGGCTCTCTTATCAAGTCTATCAATTTCCTGTTCTAGGAATTCTGCTAGAACATCAGCTTCTGGATGATCAACAGTTGCTAGAATTTCGATAAGTGTGTTAAAGTTTTCCTTCTTAGTAGTTCTCTTTGTGTTTGTAGTCATAAAACATTCTCCTTTGTAAATAAAACTTTTATATCTTTCTTTTGTACTATTATTATATCAAAAATTTTTTAAAAATTCAAGAGAAACTTTATTTTATTTTTAAGACTCTCTTAACTTTCTATAATTATTATATCAAAAATTTTTTAAAAATTCAAGAGAAACTTTATTTTATTTTTAAGACTCTCTTAACTTTCTATAATTATTATATCAAAAATTTTTTAAAATTTCAAGAGTTCCTTAATCTTTATATTATGTTTCTCTCTTAACTTTCTGTATTTATTATATCAAAAAATTTTTAAAAATTCAAATAATTTTTACCACCAAGTTTGGCGGGAAAGGAGCTTATTAAGTTTCTCCTTTTTTAAATTCTTCTTTGCTGGTCTGCCGCCTTTTACAGGAAGGTACTTATCACAAGTTTGACATTTCTTATAAAAAGTACCTTCTCTACCTTTTTGACACTTACCTTCTGCAATATAATAGCAACAAGCTACATATCTATCTTTCGCCATTATTCTTCCTCCTTATTAATATGATTCTTCATCAAAACCCGCATAATCAAAAATGATAGGTTTGCCGTCTTGAGAAAAACCAAAGTTTTCAAAATGAAGATCTGTTATATTGGCATCAATGTATTCACTTAGCAGTGATGCAAGTTTAACTCCATAATTTCTAATTACTGAAATCCACCACTCAATATTTAATCTATCTTCACCAATAGAATTTGCTAAAACTCTTTCTTCTTTAGTGCAATCTTTTGGAAAAAATTCTGTTCCTTTAGTAGAATAAATTTCGTAACATTTTTCTTGAGTGTAAATTGAAGTACATCCAATTTGAGCAATTTTTTTATTTGGAGCAAAAAATTGTTCTAAACCCCAATCCTTTGCATCTTCATAAATAGTTTGTTCATGGCGAATATAATCATCACAATTTTCGCCATCTCCATATTCAAAAGGATTACCATAATAATAATGAAAAGGAATTTTTACTACTTCATTTTCATCATTGCCATCTTCATCCTGAATAAATACTACCATTTTTGAAGCACCATAAGCAGCTTGTACATTTTCATTTGCGGTTATTGCTAGATCTTCAATGAAATCTTCTGCATAGGTTTCATCAAGATGATTTTCATCTAGAAGGTCAGGGTTTCTCTGAAGAGTATCAATTAACTTAGTTTTAGTCATTTTTAAAAACTCCTTTTCTTTTTTAGTTTCTATAGTTATTATAAAATATTTTTTTAAAAAAATAAATTAAAGAAGATCTACTTTGTTATTATTCCTTGTTTGATAGCCAAATTAATATATATATTGATAAACTCCATGTAACTATACAAAGAATAATAGATAGTCACACACTATGAACAAACAGGTAGAATAATGCAGATCCGCCCACAACGAGGGCGAATGTAGTTTATAACAAGAAATTAATTGCATACAAAATATTAATATAGATTTAATTTTATTTTTCATATAAAATATTCTTTTTATTTATTAGGTATTTTTATTATAAAAATTTTTTTCTTAAAAAGCAAGTTTACTTTATTTAAAATTTTTTTATAATAAAAAAACTATAATATATTATAGAGAATCGCTGTGGCAGCATAGGTTGCAATTATAAAAATTTTTATGTATAATATATTATAAGTAAGTATAATAATGTTTATTGAAAATTATAAAAAAATATTATATAATAAATATAGAAAATGAGATAAGAAAAGAGGTAATAAAATGTTTATTGATAAGCATTTAAAAAAGCAGTGTTTTCCTTATAGGGGCAAGTATTGGTTTCGTAATATTGTGGAGATCCCCTTTTTTATTAAAGAATTTTTTTTCTTGATTCGACATGGATATTATAGTGACGATATTTGGAATATTGATGCTTGGTTTTTAAGAAATCTTCCTTCTCTATTAGAAAGATATGAAAACAATAGACAAGGTGAAGCAGTTATTTTTGAAGGTATTCCTATTTCAACAGATGCAGATACTGGCATTAACCAATATGTATTAGATGCACCCGCCGCATTAAAACAAATTCAACAATTAAGGCTATCCCCGCAATTAGAGCATGATTTAATCATTTCTTTTAATATATATAGACAAGCATATGAATATTATGAGTTTAATGATAAGATGTTCCATTTAATAGTAAATAAAATGATTGCTTTAGCGAAAAGAATTGAAGATGACTATTGGATAGGATCAGTGGAAGAAACAAAGAATGATCTATTAAAGTTATTTAGCTTTTGCTTTTTTTATCTATGGGATTAATGGAGGATTATATGAAAACATTTGATAAAGTTCGACTAATTTTATGTGCAATAGTAGTATTAATTACTATGGTGGCATCTATAATTACTCATATTTGTACTTTAGGCTTTTTCTTAATGCCTGTATTATTTGCTTTAGTTATTTATGGTGTACCTATTGTTTATAGAGATTGGAAAGATTGGGATCTTGAAGATGAGCAAGAGGAAATAGAAACTTTAGAGCCTCTTGAGAAAATTTTTAATTCAGAATTAATTGATGCAACAAGTGCAGAAGAGGTGGAATTATAATGTTATTATTAGGTGGTGCAATTATTTCTAATGGAAAGCATACAACAACAGCAAAAAGTATAATCGGCATATTATATGAGTTATTCTATTTTATTACGATTCCTGAATTTACTGATCTTTGTATAGTTGGGGTGAAAGAAGAATATCAGTCTGGGGCAGTGGTTATTATTTTAGATCATAATCTTAATACAAATGAGGTTTCATTAGTAAAAGTATTAGGTCTAAGACAAGCACTCAAGATTGATAATAAAAAAACTACTAATTTATTTTTATTTGAGAATTTAATTTCTGCTTACGATTATCTTTCTGATATGTTGACTCAAGGAGTTCTTAATTAGTTATAATTAAGAGTTTGATTTTAATAAAAATTTTTGTTATAATTATTATAGAAAATAAAAAAGGATTTTAAACAATGAAACCATATAATATAGGATTAATTTGTGGACGCTTTCAAACTTTTCATAAAAAGGATTAGTATTTATGATAGATATTTTATATAGGAGAAAAATTATATGGAAATATTAAATATGCCAAGAGGATCAGGTAAAACAACAATGTTGATTAATGCGGCGATAGCAACAAATGGTATTATTTTAGCAAGAGATAAAAATTCTGTTCAGACAATAGCAAATAAAGTTATAAAAGAGAATGGTTTTACTTTACCTAATAAGAATTTAAATGATTTTATTATGACTGTTGCAGATTATAAAAATTATGTGAACGAGGTTCATAATACAGATCCTCGTCCAGTTTTTATAGATGAAATTGATATTGCGGAGATGATTTCAGAAAATTTAGGTGTAGAGAGAAAGCAGGTTGCCGCAGTTACTTGTACTATACCTTTTGTCAAGGAGGAGCGAAATGTCGGTATATAGTATAACGATAGCAGGTCTTTTGTATATGTGTATGCAAGGGTTTTTCTGGAAAAAGCTAGTTTTCCGCAAACCTTCTAAAGAAAAAAAGAGAAGGATTAAAAGGCGAAAAAGTTAGAATCCCTTTGGACAAAACACGACATTTTATTTGTCGTGTTTTTTATTTATCTCTGAAAGGAGAAATAAAAATGACAAGAGAAGAAGTATGTGAGAAATATGGAGTCTCTGACTCTAGTCTTAAAACCAACTATCGCCGCACTCAACAAGCAATATTAAAAAAATATGGTGTGAAGATTGAAAAAGAGGGGAGAGGAGAATATGCAACTTATAGAGAAGTAAAAGATGTTGATTTAGAAAGAGCTATTTCAATGTATAAAGAAGCAAAAGATGATTTTGCAATTACTAAAACTACTTTAAAGTTAGTTAATATGGAGTTTTGTTGTTTCTTAGGGATAGTAATTACTCCAATGCTTGTATTTAGGGGCAATTTTAAAGAGTTTGCTAAATATATGGAAATAAAACCAACAGAAGCAAATATTGCCGCAATTAAATCCGCATTAAGTAGTTTAGAAGAAAAGGGTTTTATTATTTATACTCTTGATTATACTGATAGAACTTATTTTATTGCCTCTGTAAGTAGAAAAGTAGAGGTTGAAATGCGAATAAGCTTAGATATGGTTAAGACCTGTAAGAAGATTGCGGAAAATCATAATAAGAGAAGCTGGATTCCGTTTTTAAAGGTGTGGGTTGGGATACAAATCTTACAAATACAAGAACCATTTACTTTAGATGATATTTGTAATATTACTGGATTAAGTCGTTATCAAGTAAGAGAAACTAAGAAACTGTTAGAAGCTAATGAATTATTTAGATCATCTAAAGCTTATCGTTTCGGCTATGCGTGTATGGGAGAGAGTGTTGATTTGAATGCATTCTATAAGTAATTTTTAAGGAAATCACGACAAAGGTGAATGCATTCGACAAATAATTTATTGGAAATCTAAGGTGATTCCGACAAAATGAAGATTTTTTCTTTACGATATAATATATATATATATATATATATATATATATATAATAATATATAATAATATAATATATAATAAGATAACTCCCAAGCAAAGCTTGGGAGTTATCTTTATAGAGGTTTTTAACAAAGTGTTGTTTTAGCAAATTGTTGATAAGAATTGGTTAATCAGGTCTGTATCTGAAAGGTCTTTAAGATTCTTTTTGTTACTTCCTTTCATCTTTTCTTCTAGCTTTTCACTAGAAGCTACTGATAAGGCTTTGAAGAAGTCTGGGGCAAATGATTCTAGCATATTATAGATTTCTTCATCTGTAAGAGTGCAAGTTAAAAGAGGAAGAGCCTGAATTAGAGTTTCTTCTTTTCCATTGTTAAACTCTTTATCTATATCTAAGAGTAGATTAGTAGCATTAGTAATTAGTTCGTGGAAACCCTTTGATAGCTTTTCTTTTGTCTTTGTCTTAGAGGCTATTTCCGCATTATATAGCTCAACTAGTTCTTCCATAGAATTTACCTTATCTAGATTATTTTTTAGAAATTTTGAAAAATTATTATTCATATTATTATTACTCCTTTTTTCTTTATATTATATTATAACAAAAATTTTTAAAGTTTGCAATGTGACAGCATTGAGGCTGAAATCAATCCCGACAAAAAATAGATTTTTTCTTTACGATATATATATAATATATAATATATATTATTATTATAAGGGGAGATAATATATATTAAAATAGTAATTTTATATAAAATTATGTAGATAATTATATAGAAATTTAATGAAAGTTACTATAAAATGATTTGGAAAAATGAGGAGGCGGTGAGAAAATGGGGGATGGTGACTGCAAATTTTTTATCACTCTTCAAACCAATCTTAGAAAAAATATTTCGTTATTAGAAAAACCGTCCTTTTTCTTATTTCCTTGAAATCCAAGATTTTGTCGAGTAATTACTTAACTTTGTTTACCTTATAAACATTTTATCATTTTTTGACAACTTAAAGTTATTATCCAAGCTACAGTTCTTGCTGCCTAAATGGTCTGCTTCAAGTCAGGTCAAAAAAAGTTGGTTTTTGAGAGAAGTAGTGTTTTCAAGAGACTACTTTGAATGTTTTAAGAGAAACTATGATACAGCAGTAACTTGACAACATTTATTTTATAAAAAAAAAGATACCCATTTAATTATAACATATTTTTTTATAAAAAACAAAAATCTTGTTTTCCGTGTAATTACTTGCGATTTTTTACTTGCATGACCATTTTATCATTTTTCAGCAGTTTAGATTTTTGGCAGAGCGTTATCCAAACTATTCATTTACAAAAAATCGAAGTCAGGCTTCAAAAAAATTGTTAAAATAGGGGGTAGGAGTTTAGTAAGTGGCGGGATAAGGGTAAATGATAGCAGTATTTGCATAAGATATTTCTTTATTTTATCGAGTAATTACTTGCAAAGTTTTGCTTCATAAACATTTTATCATTTTTTAGCAGTTTAAGATTATTATCCAAGCTAGAGCTTTAACTCGCAAGATGCTCTGCTTCAAGTCAGGTCAAAAATTGCGGGATTTATGGGGTTATAGAGTTTTTAAAAGACTGCTGTAGTATTTTTAAGAGGAGAATCCCCGCATTTTGTAAGACTCTTACAGCAGTATTATAGCGGCAATGGAATCATTAGCTTATTAGGATAATTACTTTCAAAAATTACTTAGATAAACATTTTATCATTTTTTGACAGAAGAAGATTATTATCTTAATTAGAAATCTTACTGCCTAAATGAGTTTCTATAGGTCAGGTCAAAAATTGCCGCTATTTTGAAGGTCTGGCTGTTTCAAGAGACGAATAAGATGCGGTGATGTTGATTAATAAAAATTATGCTAGATAAATATAAGATGATGTAGATAGGTCAGTAATAAGCAACTTGCCGCATAATTTGCATAATACATGAGTATCTAGACTGCTGTAAGATGTACTAGATATATGCTATATGGATTTAGCTCTTGGATAATTGGTCTAGGAAAATTGCGGAAACTGTATCATAAAAGCTGATAGAGCTGACTCTTGGTAGTGTTAAAGAGAGAGTCTTGTTGTTAATATTAGTTAGCTATTGATAGGTGGAAGGGTGAATGACCCGTGTTACGAGGCCCGTCTTCTCCTACTGAAGGTCATTAAAAGAACCGTAAAACGGTAATTAGTAATGCTTAGTATCTACTGCTGTAGATAAAAAACTACTTAGGTTACAGCAGTAAAGGTATGATCTAGATAATGTTGCGGTTGTTAAGGTTAATAAAAATTGTGGTACAGCAGTAAAAATTGTACTTCAAACATCTATGATGATCTAGCCTATATGATTTATTTAGGCCTGCTACAGGTTGGTATGGTTTCGGGATAGGGCATTCAAACATCCACAGAAAAAATTCGTATGTAAAATTATTTGACAAGTACTTGACAAATTTAAATCGAAAGTGTCTGGACACTTTCGCTCCGACTTTTACTAAAAATTCACTTAGTCTACCCCAATTTTTACCGACCCAAACATCTACGGACAAAATGCCTATAGGGGTTGATGACTGGGTCTGGACTAGTCTGAGCAGTAGTGGGGTGCTGTGAATTTAAGTCAAAATTATCACCAATTTTGGGAGAAAATTTTAATTAAAATTTGTGCAAAATGTCAATTGATTTTTTTTGAAAACTGTGGTATAATAGGAATTTTCGGCTCGCATCGCCATTGGCGAGCCGTTGACTTTTAAACTTTTTACTACTCAATTGTTTCAAAGTAAACTTTTTACTACTCAATTGTTTCAAAGTAAACCTTTCACTTATAATCAATTCATTTATAAACTTTTTACTTATAAATATTTTACTTTGCAACTTTTTATTATACAATAGTTGACACATAAACTAATGTGAAATAAATTTTTTATTTAGAAATATTTCTTATTGCAATAGTTGAAAAGTAAACATTATAGTTATAAAAAATTAAAGGGGCAACCGCCCCTTTAAAAAATAGTTTAATTATCAAGTTTTTATTAGTAAAATTAAAGAAAAACCGCATTTTTCTTGATTTTAAACTACCATTTTTTAACAAAAAGGGAGATTTTTATCTCCCTTTCCGCATTTTTTACATAGAATAAGTACTTTTTCTACCAGTTTTTACCCATTCTACCACAAAATCACCGCTTTCTCGCATTTTTTTAAGTACACTTGTAACTTTTGAAGTAGATAAAGTTGATAATTCAGCATTTCCTGCATTGATAATTTCTGTAACTGTCATTGTATGACCTGTTAATACTTCTGCAATAGCTTTGCTAAGTCTATCATAATCGGCACTGCTTTTTTTGTTGCTATTGTTTTTCTTTTTTTCTAGCAGTGCCATTTTATGGTTAACGAACTCAATTAATTCAGCAATGGAAATATAATTCTCATCATCCACTTTGTAAAGATCGTTTACATCTAAATTATTTAGCACTGTAAAAATTGTTGCGTATTTTTCCATATCTGTAAATTTTTTCATAATAAAACACCTCAGTTGTAATAAATATATTTGTTAACAGTTCTAACGGAAAAGATTAAGTTTTAAATTATCACCCCCTAAATATTTTATTTGTGAACTTTTGACTAATCATCAGTACAATCTTCCTGTGACGCAATAAACCTTTTATTGCTATTATAAACAATAGTGTCAATAATTCCACAAAGAGTAAAAGCATGATAGGTTTCTATATCTTCACCAAAAACATAATTGAAATATTCAATTAATTCATCAAAATCATTCAAGTTATTATCTGTACATTCTTCAATAGTTTCAAATAATTGATTTAAAATCTTGCTACTTTTTGCCAAAATTTCCTGTTCTTCTCTTGACAAAGTATAATCTAAATAAGTTACTGTTCTTGTTGTAATTTTTGTTTTCATACTTAATAACCTCCTATTCTCAGTTACTATGGGAGAATCACTCCCATAATAACCTTCTCATTCTTTTGTGTTGTTTAAAACAATATGCAAGAATTTCTTTTTCAATTAATACATCTTCAAGCCCTGTATGACTCTCTGTAAAATCATTATCTCTTGTAATGAAACGGTATAGGATTTCCGCAGTAAATCTCAACCTACCATTTTTTGTTAGATAACCATTATCTTCACAAAAATAACGGTATGTAGGCATATTACCTATTACATCTCTTGCCATTTTCAAGGTGTCGCAGATTTGAATATCTTTAGGGAAGAAATATCTATATTTGGATTTTGTCAGCCACCGTTGAGTATTCGCAAGTGTACCATAATCAAAACGCATATTATGGGCATATACTTCCGTTACTCCATATGTTTCAATGTCTGCCAACATTGCCATACGGATATTATACCAACTTGTTAGTACTCTCTCGCCGTTCTTTATCTGTTCCCAATATTTAGGGATTTTATCTGCATAATATGCAGATTTCATCAGTTGCTTCTCACCTAAGAAAATGTCAGCATTTACAAAACTTGCAGTTTTATATACCTTACCTCTTTTATCCACGATAGCCCAACCAATGTCATAAGCCCACATATTAGAAGGCTTTACTCCCTGAAGATTCCTATCAAGAGGACAGGTTTCGGTATCTAATACCATACGATAATTAATTCTTTTGTCAATTTTTGTTTCCATTTAAAACATTTCCTTTTCTTTTGTGTCTTTATTATAACACATTTAATTTAATTTGTCAAGGGTTTTTAAAACTTTTTTAAGTTTTTTATTTTTCCTTTCCCTTTATCACTGTATTAATTATAACACATAATTAATAATTTGTCAAGGGTTTTTAAAACTTTTTTTTATTTTTTTTAATCAATAGGTTTTAAACTCCCGTTTCCCCTTCTTGATTACAATACTATTGTACCAAAAAGCATCCTGATTTTCAATAGTAAAAATGCACAAAGATAAAAAAGTTTTTTGTGAATCTTGCACAATGAGATAGACACTTTTGTTAAAATTGTACAAAAAATTCTGAAAAAAATAAGATTTTTTGTACAAAATGTTGATTTTAAATTTTGTCATTTTGCACAATTTTGGGAATAGAACATCATTGTTCTTTGTGCAAAATGCTGAAAATTTTTTTGGAAGAATTACCAAAATTTGGTAACAGCGGGCAACTTTGTTGTGTTTCGAACTTTTGATTTTTAAACTGTTGACTGATCAACAGTTGAAAGTACAATTGTTTACAGATTAAAGATTGATTAGTAGATTGTTTCAAAAGCAACTGTTTACAAGTCAATCTTTTTAGGAAAATTTACCAAAAAATGTTTGTGCAAAATGACGAAAAAAATATTCCAGATTTCCCTTGACTTCTGCAAATCGGTTCGGTGCGATAGTTACCGAACCGTTCACTTTTAAACCTTTTACTTTTGATTGGTTTATTAGTAAACATTTTATATTTAAATTATTTAAAAGTGAACCTTTTACTAGTTAATCATTTACTTTTGATCTTTTTACTTTGCAACATTTTATTAATTAATTATTTACTTTTGAATAATTTAAAAAAGAACATTTAACCTTGCAATCGTTAAATGTTCTATCTTTGATTATTTTATTGTTTACATTTTAACTGTTGATTTGTGAAAATAATACTTCCATATTGTTTTCTTCTAACTCTTTTAAAAGTAAATCTTGTAATTCATCAATAATATTTTCCTGTGCGTTGATGGTATCACCTAAGGACCATTTAGCACGAACATCTGCATTATCATCTACCAAAATTTGGTAATTTGCCTTATTTCTAGTACAATTACTTTTGTTTGTACCATATTTTACTAAATGAATTTCATCATATGGAAAATCTTGGTTTTTCAGCCATTCTTTTTTGGCAGTTCTTACCATTTTATCAAATTCTTTAGTGCTATCTTTTGAAAGCCAACTAGTTATGGCAATTTTCCAACCTAATAGTTTAAAAGTCAAAAGAATATTTTTCAATAGTATCATGTCATATAATGGTTCTGCTACTTCATATGGGCGGGGATTACAATTCTTTAAATCTTCTAGCCAATTTGGTACTTGGTAAAAGTTAGCTATAGTACCATCCATATCAAATACCAACATTTTGTTTACTTTTAAATCGTTCATAAATAAAACACCTCATAAATAAAAATTTTAGTTGCGGTGGGGAATTTCTTCCCCACCTGTTAATATTAAAGTGACTTGTAGAAAACTACTCTTTTTGACGCAAACTTTTCAAGTCTGCCATCTTTTACTAACTGAGTTAATAAATATGTGGTTTTCTGTACTGAGCTAGGTCGATTTAGTCCTAATTCAGACCAAACCTCTGTTGCTCTCATTTCGCAACCTTTTTCCTGTAAAAGATTTACAATTAAATCTTTTACCTTTTCATCCTCAGCCTTCTTTGCCTGTTCTTTGGCAGAAACCTTTTTGGACTTATGTGTTGCCTGTTCTTCCTTATACAAGAAGTCAATCAACATTCCGTATTCATATTTTGGTGTAATATCTACACCATTTTCTAGACTCTCTAAAATTTCAATAATTGAATTGTACTTCATTGATTTTGTAATTTTTGTTGTTGTCATACATAACACCTCATAAATAAAATTTGTTTGTTCCTTTTGGAACACTTATATATTACCATATTTCTATGGGTTTGTCAATAGTTTTTTTGAAAAAATTTTAATTTTTTTATCATTCCCCCTTTTTCTTTCTATGTTTAGTTAATTGTAAAGTATAACTTTCACCGCTAAACTCAAACATAATCTTTGTTTCTGTTTGTCGGTTTGTGATATTAGCACCCATATTTTCTAGTGCTTTACCACATTCTTCTAAAATTTCCTTTTTTTGAATATCAACCTTCCTTTCTTTTTCTGCTTTCTTTCTAGGCTTTGAAGATTGTTCATACCTTTTTATATGCTTGGCTTTCTCTGTTAAAACCTTAACTTCAGGCAAATCCTCATTACTATGGTCATCTTCCCATAGTTGTAAAGCTTCATCCTGAGTTAGTCCTAATTTATCCATATAATTACGGATAGCTTTTTCTTTATCAGTCATCATATCCCTCCTGACAATTATATATTATCACATTTTTAAAGGTTTGTCAAGCCTTTTTTGAAATTTTCTTAAAAAAGATTTTTCCAAAACTGGTAAATACAAAATCCGCCTAAAACAGTGGCAATCAAACACACACTCATTTTTTTT
>Ga0326512_10000901_pt1 | contig 24676 bp, 49 predicted proteins | sample 1_2617_0518_D_FD_203652 | JGI IMG/M metagenome (GOLD analysis project Ga0326512, IMG submission 203652) | Bovine rumen microbial communities from UC Davis, California, United States - 1_2617_0518 | ecosystem: Host-associated > Mammals > Digestive system > Stomach > Rumen | place: USA...
ATCGGTAATCCAAATTGACCTGGCGCATAATATTACCAAGTGAACGTTCTTTTACTGAGAACCACTTACCAAGAGCATCTTCGCTCAAGAACTCTTTAACGACTAATTCAATTGCCGCAAGAGTGTTTTCTTTTTGTTCAATTTTTACCATGTTTGTTTACTATTTTGTTCGATAATCTGTAATAGTAAACTTTGCTATGGAAAACTACTTTGCGCCGCAAGCAAACTCAAAAAACTTTTGACCAAGCTCTCGTCTCTCTTTTTCTTCAGCAGCAACGGCACCCCCCTTATTGCTACGCATTTTCTTCATAAACCATCGCAGCAAGTCAGCTGTAGCTTCAACGTCATTCATAGCTCCATGAGCGTCACTCAGCTTTATCTTAGCTCTTTGGGAACAAGCGGTCAGATTCAACTTCTCATTCCCCTCCAATCCCCAAGCTAACTTACCAAGCGGAAACGTATCTATGAAATTAGGATGAAGATACTCCCAAATAGAATCTCCCTCACTCCTAAAGACATACTGAATAAATCCGTGGTCAAACGGAATATTGTGTCCAACTGATACGATTCTGTTAGCATCCTTGAACTTTCCCTTTGCTTGATATTGACCCCAAAGAGTTTTGAGAGTATTGTAAAACTTTTTTTTAGAAACTCCTGACTTGATGTCGGACATGGTAACCATCGTATGCTCCAGCGCATCCCTTTCAATTACCAATTCGTCATACGGCTTAACAAATGTTTCATATCGGTCAACCTCTTTCAAAGAGAATGGGTCAAGTATCACGCAAGCGTATTGAGTGATTGGATTCTTAGAGTAATCCACCCCACCAGTCTCGCAATCCTGTATGCAATAAAAACTACGATTCATTACAATTTCTTTTTAATAATGTTAGTTAAATAACGTTGCTAACGCCCATTGTTTTATTAAACAAATAAGTTTACCGTAAATAATACAAACCACGATTCTCGGCATTGCTACGTTGTAAATTAGGGCATAAAAGAGCCTCACCGCTTTATCCGTGTCCTGCGCTTATAGGAATATCTGGCGGTGAGGTATATATTTATGCAAACCTTAGTGTCGCTTTAGGATAACATGAGATAGCGAACTATTTGGCGTGCATCTTTAGATAATATTCTTTCCGTCAAGCTCTACCACTCTGAGGAAACTTAACACAGATTTTAAGTCTATGTAGTCTTGCCTCCGATTTATTAGACGGCTTAATTGTAATTATGCGGTGATAGAGCTGTGTCGGAAATAGTTATGTAGTGCTCTGTAGCCCCAATTACTTTTGTCTTTAATGTATGAGGAAATAATGCATGTAAAAAGATTCTTATTACCAGGCCATCGGAACTCAGCCAGCCGCACCTGAATCTCGGTCTCAGCCGTAACAACGGCATAGGTGCTGGCGTGCTCGGGCGTGATGCAGTCCTGTTCTGCGCTTACGGTGCCCAGCCGTTGGAAGTCGATGGCCTCCATATTCAGATTCATTACAGCGGTGTCGTACAGAGTAGTCATTGTTGCTACATAGCCGACATCATTCTCAAGCGGTTGCGTGAAACTTCGCAATTCCGCAGCCCGAATCGCCATGCAGGCGAAAAGCAGGCAAGAAATCATAAGAAATTTCTTCATGTTAATAATGTTTAATAAAGTAAATAAATGCCCCTTCGGGTGTTTTCTATTTATAGCTGGGATGAACTGTTCTTCACCCTCAAGCCTTAATCCATGTCTTCTTCATCGTCATCATCGTCGTCAGACTTTTTAGAATCCGCTTTATCCATGTCCTGCGCTGCTTCAGCTCCCTCTACGGGAATCTCACGCTCACCATTCTCAGGGGCATCGGTAGCATCTTTTTTCTCGGCTTCAGCACCCTTGGCTTCATCGGCTTCAATCTCGTCAATAGCAGCCTTTACAAAACACTCGTCAGCATGCTTGCACTTCTGGCACTTCTCTCGGTCAATCTTCATTCCCTTGATGAAATGTACCTCGCCCTCATCGTTCACGTCAGTCGGGGTGATGCCGAACTTCTTGAGCTCATCCTTGATGTAATACCTCATTTCATTAATGGTAGCCTTAACACCAGCTGCCTTACCCTCTTTATAAGCGGCAGCAATCCTTTCCTCAGCTCCCTTGAGAGCGGTATTGACCTGAGCCCGAACAATCTCGTTGACCTGACTCTCAAGATAGATACGCTGCTTTGTTGCGGCTACTGGAGCAACCTCATTAATGACCTGGCGAACACGTGCTACCCCCTCCGCATTATTTCTGCGTTTGTAAGTGTACTCGCTATAAAGGACAGCCTGCCAAATCACATTACGCTGACGCTTGTTGAATAAACGGTTGAAAATAAATCTCTTAATTTTGTTCATAATGTTAAAGAATTAAAATGTTTTGTTACTTTTCGACTTATAACCTTGCTACGATTTATTGCCTTGTTATTTCTTCTTTAGATATTCAAGAGCAGCCCAATCAAGTACGCAAGAATGAGTAAATTTGCCCACATCGTCTTTACGCCAAATTCGGCAATATCTCGCTTGCCAAAACTCATCCGTCATAGGCGGTACACGTGGAGTCATGCGGTCGTACTTGTGGTCAGGCTTTTGAACCTCTACTGGTTGAACCTTTACAATCTCTCCTAACTTATAAGGCTTGGGCAAATACTTATTATAACTTTTGTCAATCTGCCATTTGCCTACCTGAAGAAACTTAGGTAACTTGGAATAATCTTTTACTGGTTTCATTATCTCATTGTTTATTATTACTTTTGTAATAAAAAACTTTGCTATAAAAAGTACCAACCCTAATCACAAAGGATTGAGCTGGCACTTAGAAACGTACATTAAAGAGAGTCAATAATCACTTCTTTTTCTTCTCAGGCTCGATTACTACCTTAACAGACGGCATGGGTCGGAACTGAATTGTCTTGCTACCCTTAATCTCCATCTGCTCACCAGTAGCTGGATTGCGTCCCATACGGGCATCCATCTGCTTGAGCTTGAACGTACCCAGCGTGGTCAGGGAAACATCCTCACCATTATCACGGCACTGCACGACAATCTGGCGACCAATCTCGTCAATTACTTCATTCACTTTCTGCTGAGGTAGATTAACTTTCTCTGCAATCAGCTTAATGAAATCCCATTTCTTCATTTCGTTTTACAATTTGTTTAACAATTAAATTTACGTTTATGGAACAAAATTCTCTGTCTATAATAATAGCTGTTTATGTTACCAGTTCAGTATTTTGAATCCGTATGTTTCTAACCTTGCTAATAATTCGTCATACTTTTGGTCTCGCACTTCTTCTTTCTCATACCAAGCTCCAACATCCACTTTCGGGAATCTCATTGAAGGCTCAATTCCTGCATTTATGACTATACCGAATTGCCAGCGTGGTCTCGGTTTTTCCATAAATCGGCTCTTTTTCTCAATGCTCTCTATTGCCCAAATTGAAAGAGTTGCATCAAAGTCTTCAAGACGAATCATTGTGCGAATCCTCTTCCCATCATCATCGTCATCTGAAGAACGACTAACCATCGGGTTGTCGTCATCGTCTAAAGTATCGTCAAAATCAGATTCTCCTTTTGTTCTGCGGCTTTTCTTGACTATCTGTTTACGAACCCCCTGATGCTTATTCGCTTCATCGTCTATTGCGCTATTCCAAACCTTAACCATAATCAAAGTGCTAAGTCATTTTTAATTTTAGCCCAAACATTATTAGCTCTGTAAAGAACTCCGTATAAATCGTCAGGCAACACTGCTAACCCAGCTTCCCATAAATTCCATACCCACGTATCTACAGCTGTTGTAGCACCGCTTAAATGGTCAACAACGGCAGGAATCTCTAAACACGCTGTACCCATATTGTTCCTGAGAGTGATATGAAGCATTATCTTAACATCGGAAATCTTTTCCAACCTCTCAAACTTCACCTCAAAGAACCAGTTTTGTTTCTCTCCGTCAGAAAGCGGAACTGAACTGCCTGTGATTATGTAGTCCTGACCTGCTAAAGATTTTTCCATCTTATCAGCAACCTCATTCGGATTAGGCAAAACGCTTATAATCTTGGCAACCACTCCATTCGGCAGAACATACTTAATCGAAGCAGCCATACGCTCCTTGTATCTATCTCGTTCAGCCGTCAAAGAATTTATTTGACCATTTAGCTCTCCGCACTGAGCAACAAGCGTATCTCTATCCTGAGTAAGCTCGTTGACTCTATTATCATAGGCGGCAAGCTCTTCACTCAGAATCTTTGATGCTATTTTCTTGATAAATTTTTTCATGTTTCTTGAATTTTAGCCCAAACCAATAAAGGACTTGCATTTTGGTCTGCTATAAATTTTTCGTCATTATAAACTATGCTAAAAACCTGACCGAAATAAAAATCATGCGTTTTGTAATCATCTGAAACAACTGTTATTTCAAGATGAGCGCCAACTGGAAAGAAACTTTCAATATTCCATCCCTCTTCATCCTTATCTTCAAAATCAGGATTAACCAAAAGAACAGCAAGGTCAGAAATATCGCACCCCAAGCTCCTTGCTACATAATCGTAATAATCCTTGGCGCCAGGATAATCATTTACAATATCCCGAATCTCATCCTGACCAATTTGATAGTCATAATACAAATCTTTTTGCATATCTCGTGAATTATTTGTTTCGCTAATAAAATGTATAACCTTGATTCACATTACGCTCTCGCGTGCACGCATATATGCGCATATAAGGCAAATATATTTAGCGAAATTTTCTTGTAAATTTATATATTCCAGTGTTGCTTTATACGCTCGTATATGCGTGAGATTTATCTCACATTAGTGTGAGCCAATCTTCAGATTGGATTACACCCCCCTATATTCCCCCCTCTCTTTAGGCAAACCAATAATCAAGTGTATTATAGTCATAGAGTGTGTGATATTTATTTCTTGTACTTAGATTTATACGCTTGAATCAATCTCTTAAAACACCCATTACCAACCGCAATATTTTCTCCATTGATATTAGAATTGTTGTAATAACGAATAACGCCATTTGCCGCTGTTACTGCTTTAAGAGTTTTAAAATTACCTCTTAACCGCTTGCCGCACAAAGGACATCTTTGTGAATAAGGAATATTCAATTTATCGCAATGATTTGAATTTCTTTCATATTCCTTTCCACTTACTCCATAAACAGCATATTCTTCATAATCAACGTATTCATCAACACCCCATTCAGTGCATAATTTTCTTGCCATAATTTTAATACTTTATAATTTGTAATTCAATAAATCTATTTCTCAAAACGGAATAACTTTTGCGCAACTTAGCTCTTTGCTTCTGAGCGTACTGAACTTGTCCTGCAATCGTACCATCTACCCAACAAGCATTTTTCAGAATTTCTTGCTTTTGCTCGTCCGTATATTTCAAGCTCATTATGTATCCTATCTTCATAAGGAAACGCTCATGAGTCTTGATACGCTTGTCGATTCTCGAAAGCAAAGCAGTTGCTTTATCAGCGGTCATCATATTAAAAATTGTTAATTGAATTTCCAATATCCATAAACGCACCTTGTACCATTGCGGTCATCTTCGTATGTATCGTTTACAACGCCATTTATTACCGCTACAACGTGACCACTGAGACTGCATACGATTCTGCCGGTTGGTAACTCTCCATCCTTCAAATGGACTTTACACCCTGAACCTATCGCCATCGTTGGTTGCCATTTCCCACCAAGCGTTTCCATTAGCCGTTTTGTATGCGTTTTACTCATTCCGTTTCTTGGTGTACCCTTAGCAATCTTGCGAGCAAGGTCATAAACCTCTTTGTAATCTCTTTGGCTCGCTATCGCTGCCGCCCTTACCACGCAATCTCCAACCTGCTTAGCCTTGAAATATTTTGAGCGTCCACCGTCATTATATACAAACTTCATAGCCTTACCCCCAAATTACATAGTTCATACAATTTACGATACCTTGCCACCACTCTATAATCGGGAACATAATCTTGATGGTGAAGAAATAGACAAACAGGCTCCAGGCGACAATCTGCCAAATACGCTTGTAAGGCTGACGCAATACTTTCTTTCCGAATCGTCCGTTTAAGAATCGATACAAATGATACGTTGCTATCAAAACGTTTTCAATTACAACGTCAATCATAAATCTTTTCATCGTGTTCATATTTTCTTTGGTTTATCTGTTAAACTTTGTTTTCTGATTACAAAGGTATGAAATATTTTTGAAACGATAAAATTTTTCGTCAATTATTTTTTTTATTTTCCATAAATTTTAATATTTCATAGCAAATTTAACAAAAAAGCCGTCCTACTTTCGCAAGCAAGGCGGCTTAAACAACTTTCATACAACAAGAATTTTTAATCTCAATTTCTCAATCTATAACTACGCCATTTGGGGTCAAAATCTTCCAATGTTGAAGGTGTCCTTGTATTTAAGGGAATCGTATCAAAATACACAACAGTATCATTAACACAATCGTGCATTTCAACTATCAAGTAAGGTCTTTGATTTACCATTACTGTATCTCTTGGATAACCTATCGCACGAATATTCTTAGCAGCATCAGTTTTGCTTGTTCCTATGAACAAAAGGAATCCAAATATCAACACAAAAAATAAAGCAACGGCAATTAAAAATGTGGTTTGAAAATTTTTCATCGTATCAACCCCCATTCTGCAAATTTTTCAAAACCACCTACGCTGTTGATATAATCTCTTGCGATTTTTACAATTTCGCTGTAAGGCTTGCCGTCAACCGTGGTATCACCTATATTGCAAATCGCTTCACATACATAGCCTGTTTGCTGAGCCTTGAGGTGAAGATAGATGTTTATGCTAACATCGGCTTTTGAAAGGTCTTTGCCGTGCAAGCCACCGCCAGTAACTCCGTCACCCATATCACTACCTAACTTGCGGTTGGTAGCACCGCAATCTACGTCAGAACCGCCATCCCACTCTCCAAGCGGATTGATAACTATATGCTCAATTCCGTATTCTGCCTTCAACTGCTGAGTAATGGCGTTATTCTCTATCCTCTTCAACTTACTTTGGCAAATCGTAACAGCGTTGCGATTGATTAGATATTTACCATCGCTTGGAAACTGATTCTGAATCGTATGAGCGATTTTAGCCAAAGTGCGTTGCTCTTCGGTAATCGGACAACCTCTAAAGATTCCATTATCACCACAACGTACTTCAATGCTTTGATTTTCTGCAAGATGAATGTCTTGAGGAACTATTTTTGACCAAATATTCTTTCTTTCGATATTCGGTGCAATTCTCGCAACAATATCCTGAATTTCCAACTCTTCAATTGCTTCGCTCGTTTCAGCAATTACTAAAGCTAATCCATGACCAAGTAAAACTTCAACGGCAATTTTAGGATTCTCTGATTTTCTGTACGCAAGGTCAACTATTGCACCTGCGATTCTATCTGCCACCTTATCAGGGTGGAATTGATTTACTTTTTCGTACATTTTAATTACTTTAAAAATTGAACTTATGAATAATAATATATTATTTGGTTGTTTTTATGCCTGCTCTCATACCGAACCCCATCCATCAAGTATCTCGCCTGGGATGTTTACTACTTCGATGCCTGCACGCTCTAATAGCTTCACGCCATCCTCAATCCTATATGGACGTTCATATACCACTCTCCGAATACCAGCCTGAATAATTAGCTTAGAACATTCCATACAAGGCATATCGGTAACATAAAGAGTTGAGCCGTTTGAGCTTTGAGTTGAGCGTGCTAACTTAGTTATTGCATTAGCTTCAGCGTGCAAGACATACGGCTTGGTAATTAGTTTTGTTAATCCCCTGTCTAAAGAATTTTTCAAAACCTTTCTCTTTTGCTCATCTGTCGTATCGCTGAAAGGCTCGTAAATTTCATTTTCAGCGACTTCGCAAACGTTTTCAAAACCACTCGGTGTTCCGTTGTAACCATCGCTGATTATGTTGCCTTCTTTCGACACTATCAACGCACCTACTTTTAAACGAATAGCATAAGAGTTTTCAGCCCAAATTCTCGCCATCCTTAAATATCGGCAATCTTTTTCAAACTGTTTATCAATTTGATTCATTGTTACTTATTTTATAATTATACAAATTCAACATCTACAGCATCAGCACACAACTTAACAAATCTTTTCTTTCCAAGCTCGCTCCTACGATTTATTGGCTTGCCTGTTATATAAGGCTCACCCTGCTCTCTCTTTTGATTACGTTGGTAGTTATTCCAAGCGGACTTAAAAAACAAATCTAAAGCATCATCGTCAATTGAATATTGAAAGACAGTGTTGAATATAGGTCTAAATGCTGACATGTTCTCGTTGTGTTTATATTTCGCATTATATAACTTTGGTTGTAAGATAATATAAAATGAAAAAAGCGGTTGTAATTTCTCGCAACCGCTTAATCATGAAAACACAAATTATATTAGTTTCTTTTCTTACCCAAACAAACCTCGGTTAATTCATCTTCGTCAACATGTTGGGTCACGTTATCTCTATAATAGCTGAGCATCCTCTTAGCGTAATTTATCTGCTCTGACGCTTTATCTTTTATGCCCATATCTATTAGCTCCTGAGCATCCGAAAGATGACTCATGATAGCCATTCTGACTTCTATTTTCATATCAATAAAAAATCGGAAATTCTTTAATGCTACAAATAATTACATTGCCGCACAAATCCCAGTTGTCGCCAGTCTCGTTGATGATTAGGTCGTTAACGGTCTTGTTACGCTTTTCCTCCCAACCCTCTTTCAAGCGGAACTCTTCATCGCAAATGAAAATCTTACCTGGAGCATAGACTACAGGTTCAATCATTTCACACTCTATAAGGTCATAAAGCTCTTGCAAGCCAAAACCCTTTTTCTTGTTTTTCGGCTCAACATCCTTGACGGTGCCGTCATATTTATAAAGTTTCGCCATAACTAACCACGAATTAAATTCTTTGAATTATTGCGCCAGTCGTAAACATCTTTGTTACCAATCTGAGTGATGTAGCGTATGAGCCTTGCTTGGAAGACAAAATCTTTCTGACGCATAAGTTTCATCTTTTGATGCATGGCGGCACGAAACGTTTGAACTAAATAAGAATCGGAATCAACTTTAATACTCATAAAGTCCTCTTCAGGTTGGGTCGCCATTACCCAAACATTAACCTTAACGCCACGGTCGCCAACTCCGAATATGAAAGGTGGATTTTGGTAATGATTCTCCTTAACTAATCTGTCGTGACCGCCATTAGCAAGCTGGTCAAGATTGTTGAAGAAACTGCGCCATTTCTCCCTCTCTACTTCAACGTCAGAGAAAACTACAACGTCAATATCTTTAACGGAATGTTCAGGTGGTATAGCTCCTATCATCTGAAGAGCAAAAGTGCCCGTGACGCAAAATGTTACTCCATTTGCCTCCATGAACTCTTTTAATAGCTTGAGTTCATTGCCTAATTGTAAATGCTCGTAATTCATAATTTTACTGCTTAAATTGTTTTATATACTTAACTCCTTACTGGTATGAACGTTTATTCGCTAAAGTCGTATATTGCCTTTGCCCATGCCTCTCGCTTGGCTTCACGCTTCATCTTCCGTTCTTCATACTTCTCATGCTCCCTGCGCTTGCGTTCTGCCCAAGTGGGGCATAATTCGGTCTTCAGCTTGATAATCTCGGTAGCGTAAAAGAAATTCCAAAGCCCATCTGTAAAACCAGTCTTAATTTGCTTTGAAATAGACGTCCACTTGCTATACAGTATCTTTACAGCTGCGTCAAAATGACGTTCTGAATCCTTATTTCCAAACGACTGGTAGATGTCGTTGAGCTCTTTGATAAGGATGGCAAAGAACTCCTTTTGCTTCTTGTTCTGAACTCCGTTCTGAATCTGAAGCTGAGCAATAATTTCTTTTGCTTTCATAATCTCGGTACGTTTTTTTTACGTTGTTATTAAAAATAATTCATATTATAAAACCTTGCTACGTTTTATAGCAAGGTCTTTTAGCTTTCTTAGAATTTCACCCAAACCCTTTTGTCTTTAGGAAAAATCTTTTCTTTGCTTCTGTCGCCCTCTTTGTATGCCTTGTAGCCTTGTTCTTTGAGTGCGAACTCTCCACGGATGTAGTGAGGCAGGTCATCATCGTTTTGTAGCCAAAACTTAACACCCTCGTTTGTCTTAATTAGCTTAACTTGTCTCATATACTTAATCGTTTTTGTACCAATTTGGAATCGGTGTATTATCATTCTCGTGCTTAACAGCCCATTCGTAAACCAAATCAATCATAAGGTCGTACATGTGCATATTATTGTCGTTGAAATACCAATCGTGGGATGCTCCGTCGCCAGTTTGCTCAATAAAGCTCCTAATGTTTTCCATCGCCTTGAAACTCTCTCTGTCGTTGAGCGTATCTATGATGAGCTTGATAAAATTGTCGTAATACTCGCTGACGGAATATTCGTTTTCACCCTCTTCATAGACAACTCCCATGCCGTCACATACATCGCATATATCATCCGTATCGTCTCCAATGTAGCCGCAACCGCCACAGCAAGAGCAAGTAACCTCAACTTCATCACCATACTCTACATGCACGGCATTGCAGTTGCCGTTGTTGCAATATTCGTAATAAAGTCGGTTGGCCGCTCTAACAACCTCGGCTCTTAGATTGTCGCCACGGCCAGTAGCTTTCATCAACTCCTCAGTCATCTGAGTAAATTCCTTATCATAAACACCCTCGTTGTTCCAGTAGTGCTTAGTGACCTCTGTTCTCTTAATCTCCATAATGCTCGAATTTTGATGTTAATATTCTTGTTATTTTTAATTCCTGGTATAAAATTAGTGATTATTTTCTAAATAGCGAATTTTTTTAGCAAGAATTTTTAATTTTCGGGGGCAAATTTAACTTTTGTTTAAGAAAAGTAGCAAAAATACAAGAAAAATGCCCCAACTTTCGTATGGGGCTGACGCTTTGCGAGCCACCTCTTAGGCAGCTATACGCAGAGCACGTGCATGACGGCTACTGCGACGCAAAGAAATCATTTTTGTTTTGCCGTTTAATTGGCTTGAAGCTCTCCTACTTTCATACTTAAATGCTGTCAAATCCATTCACCCCCTTATTAGATAAAATGAGCAGCGGCAATCGGCTATTGGTGCATTAGGCGGCACGTGCGGTGCAGGATTAAAACGTGCAGGCCATTCGGACAGGTTGGCGGGGTCGGTCTGGCGTTGGCGACTCCGGCATAATCAGTTGCCCATTCGGATAAAGCCGTATTGCTCGCTGCTCTTCAGTTGGCGTAAAACGCATAATTATGGCATGCTCTCGCTGCGTTTATGGGTGTCGTGGAGTCACGGCTGATATGTATGCGGTGTCTCTCTTGACCCTGAAGCCTAACTGATTTTTCTGAGTGGAGGTGGAGGGCATCGAACCCTCGTCCAAACATTCTTTCCTAAAGTTATCACCGAACTTCATACTATATAACTTTGTTACCAAAAGTAGCACTTTTATAGTAAGCGGCATCCGCAACAACAAGCGTATCATCATGCTTAATTTGTACGTAATGTTTGCCGTTTGTGCCGTAATCGGTTGTGCTGTATCGGAACTCTATATTGTTTTCCTCCGTATCTATAACAGCCTCAAAAACCTTATCTGCCGCATGAAACTCATATTGTTCAGCGAGAATCGTTGCGGCAGATTTTATTAACTTTATTTTCATATCAAATAATTTTAGTTAACATCTTATTCTTTCTGTGCTTTAAGACCAAGTTCAAAAAAGTGCTTGGCGGTTTCAAACATAGAACGGCCATTATCACTTTTGATAAAGTCCTTGTATTCCTTTTCCAAGTCAACCTCTTTCACTTCAAGATTGTTGATGAAAGAAAGCATATAATTTAATTCTAACCGCTGTGCTTCATTACCTATCCTCGTATTCTCTGTCAAATTACATTTTGCATAATCTTGACAAACTTGGATTCTTCTCTCTATTTCCGCTACTAAATCGGATTTTGGTATAACCGCCACTACAGCGGATTTGTCTATGTACTGTGTCATACTTCTTTATTTAAATTCAAAATAAAACTATCCATTATACCAAACGTCATTAGGAATGTAATCAATCTTGTATCTACGCTGAAGTGCTTCTAATACCCCCTTTTCGACACGCTCGTTATTACCAGCAGCATCCGTCAACCAAAGGGCATCACCATCCTTACGCAGTCGGAATCCCTTTTTGAAAGCCTTAATGACGTTTTGCTGAGCCTTGCTTAAACCTGACGGTGTCGGCTTGGCCAGTAGCTCGGTCAGAGTAAGTTTATGGGCAGCGGCAGGTTCAGCCTTTTCTGCCTTGCCTGCCACCTCTTTCTTGGGCATCTTAAACTCTACTGGGACACGGTCAGGGAACTGCTCCCTGCCCTGCTTTCCTCGGATTGACTTCCAACCGAACTTTCCTGGCAGGTATTCCATCCATGTCCAGTTTGGATTCACAGGGTGAACCTCTCCTACATAATGAGTTGACTTGCGACCACGTCTTAACTTCTCGCCACCCTTGCTCTTAGTCTGAGCTTTGGTGGTTTCCTTGTTCTCAGCGGTCTTAGATATAATTTCGCCATCGGTAATAGTCTGAGCAACTTCCATGCCCTTATCAGTCAACTTCTTAGAAGCGGACTCAGCGGCACGCTTAGCATGCTTTAGCTCTTGCTTTTCAAGCCAAGCAATAGCTCTATCATACCAAATTGGCATTTTACCCTCTTCCTTGAAGAACTTTGTTGCGGAACTTTCCAAAACAACTTTTATATCTCTCATAACTTCATCCTCGTTCAAAGCAGGTTCCTGCTCATGAACGCTTTTGTGCTCTGCCTTCTCTCGCTCTTTCTTTGCCTCATCCTCAGCAAGTAACTCCTTGACTCGCTTGTCGTAAATCTCCATAACCTCTTCACAACCTTTCGACATTTCGTTGTGCATATTATTACTGCACCGCTGAAGAGCATTGACGTCATCCCAGTTATCCAGCAAGTAATTTGCTACCTCTTTATTGAACTTGGCGGCAGGTCGCTTTCCTTTGCTCAACTGCGCCATCTTAACTCTCTTGAACTCGTTGAGCCTGACGATTCTCTCGTCCATTACTCCGTCGGTGAATTTCTGTGCCATAACTTATATGATTTAGATGTTGATAAATATTCGTTGATGATAACTCTGTAGCATTTAATTACATTTCGATGTACTTGCTTCTCTTCAACTTAGGTGATATTAAAAAAGCCTTGTGTACATCTTATAGTATATTCTGTAAATAACTCCTGTAGCTGGTCAAAGAAAATGCCTTTATACTCTTTTAGGGTCTTAGGCTCAGCATTCTTCTTAGCCTTAGCAATAGCCTTGCTTACAGTCTCGTTGAACTCCTGCTCGCTCAGTCCTTTGTTAGCGTACTTCATGAGGATGGTGTACTCGTTGATTGGACGTCTCTGCTTGATGAAGCTCATGGTATAGGTGTCGTCCCAATTCAGAATGACCTTTACCATGTTGGCCTGGCTTCCATTCTTGCCAATATTGAAGCGAATGCCGTTTTCAATAGCTACAAAATTCTTTGCACCTGTCATCAAGATGAACTCGTGACCTCCGAACTGACTCAAGATGGTGTTTGCTATTTCTTGATTGGTCGTTATTGTCTTGTTGGCCATAATGATAAATTTATTTTTGAATAAACTTAAAATTACATTTCTATATATTCGCTGATTTGTAATCCCAATTCTCTACAAGCCATTATCACTTCTTCAGGTAGCTCATAGCAGCCGTCAAAACCCTCCAGTGTGGTCTTGTCGTCATCGAACTCCAAGCAACCCTCAAAATAGGTTTCCCCATCATTGGGGTCGCTTTGATACTCATAACATTCTTCGTTCTCGTTGATTCTGACCCAACTCTCGTTATCGAACCAAAATTCATGGTCGCCTAAGTTGTCAACTTTCTTCGTAATCTTTGCCATAATTCTTAGCCATTAGAAATTAGTAACCATATTCGCTCAAACAACTCTCGCTGGGGCGCAACCCTACTTTCTCACACTTCTTCTTGAAGGCAGAAATGCTATCAGTTACATAGGTGGTTTTCTTAAAAAAGTAGTAGTTGTAATTTGCTTCACCCTTACGATTAGCTGCCCTATCGCCAGCCTTGCGTGCTTCCATCTTTGAACACTCGTCTTTCCAAAACGCCATCCAACCATAGTGGTCTGAACGTCCGTCACCTACTCCGAATACCACGAACCACACTTCAGATTCGTTGGTCTTTTTTACTTGATTTGCCATAATTCTTTCTTTGGTTAAATTGTTAAACTTAATGGAAATTTTGTTTTTCCTGTTACAAAAGTACGAATTTTTTAGCAAACGGCAAAACTTTTCGTCAATTATTTTATAATTTGTAGCATTTTTTAATTTTTGTTTAAGAAATGTCAGGCAAAACGCATTTTTATTAACAAATGGGTAAAAAGAAATGCGACTACTTTCGCAAGCAATCGCATCCCCGTCATCATTATTAGAATAGTCTAACAAAATGACCAAAGAAAATAAATACAATTCTTTTTATAGCAGTAAAAAAAAACACTCATAACACATCTTTTATCACATAATCACAATAATTCTCTATTACCTTGATTCTGCCGTTGCGGTCTTTTAGATACTCGTCAAGCTTACTACGATTGCCTTGCCGGCTCTTGAAAAACATTCTTAACGTTGACTCGTGTGTCCGTCGATATTCAATTTGATATTTCGGTACGCCATTAGAATCAAAACCAACACGCAAAGTCGCAAAAACATCGGCATCATAAATCTCTACATAATCAAATTCCCAAATTCTCTTATTCTTTAACGCACTCTCAGGATAGAACTCCAGGACATATCCGTTGCGAACTTCCTGAACAATTCCGTTTTCGTCAGAACATCGATGTATGATGAGAAAATTAAGCAACGCTTCAATCTCTCCCATATCCTTATCATCAATAGCATCGAACTTAGATGGGAATATTTTGTTCAAGCGTAATTTTCTTGTCCACCAATACTTCGTTGGTTTGAATTGCGAAACGAATAGCTGAAACGCAACGGATATCAAAACGGCTAATGTTATAAATATGTAAAAATAATTCATAATTCTTATTCTTTATTTTCTTGTTAATAACTGCTATGGCACATCCGTCATCCTTAAAGCGCATTTTTCATAGCATACCTTACATCCCAATGGCGGTACTCTTCTGCCTCTTAACTCGCAATAATCTTTATCAATTAGGTATATGAATTTTATTTTATTTTTTCTCACCCAACTTTCCTTGCCGCTTGTAGTGTATTTTATTTTGTAGCTCTTTTCTGTTTTGTCGATGACCTCTACCTTGTGAGTGAACTGAACGAAATATTTTGTTCCGTTATCGTTCCAGCGCAACTCGCTACGTCTATATATTGCGAAATGCGGTAATTTGGGTGTCGGGTCATTCAGTAAATCCATTATACAAGCTATTTTTCATCCTGCGTTGCCTTGCTTCGCTCCTTATCGGCTACGTGCTTGGCATACTTACGATAAACTTTCTTAGCCTTATTAACAAGCATTTCTCGCATATCGTCAGAATTATCATTAAAGACTTCCGTATCAAACATGCTCGTATTTTTCCAAAGATACGACAAATTGGCTCTTGCCTCCTTGCCTACTTTACGAATCGGGTCAAACATTTCAAATCTCGCTGTCTTATCTTGCTTTCGTAAAATAGAATTAACGTCAACAGCAAAAAACTCTATCATATCGCAAGCCATATACATCGCAATCGTCAATGTATTTATTTTGTCCAAATCTTCATCCGATAAACCCATCTGAAGCAATGTAACTTTCTCAACTTCTTGTTCCTCATTATGCAACAAATCGTATTGAGCTATGAATCTTGCTTCCTCTAACTTTTTATAAGCAGACATAGCAGCAACAAAATTGCCTCTTTTCTTAGCTTTTTCTGCTTGATTTAATAAATTAACTGCTTTAGAATTAGAAGCAAAAGCATCCTCAAAATTCTGTCTAACGTGCTCAGGTAGTTCATTCCAACCTGGAATATTTCTCTTTACTGGTTGCTGGATAGGTATCATAGTGTTATTTATTTTTATGTAGCGTAAATAACTTTGTTTGTTTATTCTTAATGATAAATTCTTTGATAAATTCCTCTCTCTTTTTCTCATCATTAACTATCTCAGCAAAACGCTTACCGCCATCAACGCTTTGTTTCATTTCAAGTAACACAGAATAAAGAGTTGAAGCACCTTTCATCGCTCCGGCAATAGCTTTCGGCATTTCTTTCCTACACTTAGCAAGAAAAGCATTTGCCTCGTCTTGAGCTTTCTTATCGGAATTTTTAGCAAACCATTTGTTATTGCAAACCTTATTGCAGAAAAATGCTGAAGTGACTTTCGGATTGTAAAGAAACGGAATCTTGTATATCACGCCATATTTTTGCGCCTCAAATGCTCCTGCCGCTCCATCTGTCTCTGCGTCTGTATAGAATAAAGTCTTGCCGCATTGCTTACAAACAATTGGTCGTAAACGCTTATAAATCTTAGCAGCAAGGCTAATCAGGTCGCAATACTTCTTAGCGTCAACCAACTCAAGCCGCAACACATAATATCTATTTGTTTCTGCCGTTTCAACCGACAACTTGTCTTTTGTTACTTTATATTCGTCTTGTATCGCAATGCAGGTCTTACGGCGCAACTCAATACTACAGAAACGTTCCTCATAAGTATTTTTGTAGGTAATTAGCGCACCAACCTCAACCCCCTTGTAATATACTCGCTGCATATCGGCTCTACCAGAGTAATACTCAGCATCCCCAAACGTCAATATATCTTTTACCATAAATATCGTTGCTATTATTCCATTACAAACTTTCGTAACAAATATAATTTGTTATTTTAACGTTGCATTATTTTCTATATATCGACGCATCAATAACGTCTTTCCATTTTATTTCTCTTTTCCCTTTAGAAATCACAATTCCATTCTTATCATAACTTATCGTACCCAAGCGTACAATCTCTTCAACTTCCTTTCTTTCATATACAGATTTTATCGAAATCGTAATTAAATCAGAGCAAGTCAAATTAGATATTGCTTTGAGTTTGTTTCTTATATCTTGCTTATTGTATCTACGATGTAACCTAAAACAAGTTATTACTTCGCTAACAATTCGGTCAGGCAATAACAATTCTTCTGCTATTTCTCCTGGGAAATATCCATTGCGATACAAACGGCAAATCTTAGATGTTTCTTTTTGTAAAGCATCTTGTATCTTAGCCTGATTGGGATTTTCCTTTCTCCACTTCTTTTCTAACCAATTCATAATCTTTTAAGTTCATGCAATTTAAAAATCATAGCAACGCAAGCATCAATGGGATTAGAATATCCTCCAACACTCCAAGGGTAGGCATTAACCCAAGAATGGACTAACCAAGTTCCCTCTGAATTTTGTATTAAATCAGGTTTTGGAATAACACCAAGCAACGCAGCAAGACTCCAACAAGGAATAAGTTGAACATCTTTCCACATATATTTACGGACATTATATGGATTTACATCAATCTTAATTGATGTACCATCATTGACAAAACACATATCAGCACTTTCAAGCGGCAAGAACTCTTCTAATTTCTTGCTTTGTTCTAAATCGGTACAATTTTTAACTTTTGCCATAATTATTTTCACCAAATTAAAAATCCGCCATAAATGAGCCAAGCGATTATAATAGTCTTCAAATGCTTAGTTCCATACCAATGAAAGTAACCTTTAACACTGCGTGCAGTACGTCTTTTCCATCGGTAAAAATCGCACTTTATTCCTGTAGATGGTTTGCTATACGTTGTAGTTACTGAAGTTGAATACAAGTATATTTTCCAAACAATATAGAATAATGACCAAATAATCATTAAAATCAAATGCCAATTCATTCTTTCAAAATTACTTTTACAACCGCATCCCAAACATCATTAAACCATCCGCTAACATAAGGATTGATATCCAAATAATTGTTAAGTAAATGCTTATTGCTCAACATTCTGCGAAACTCTCTCTTTCTATTTTTTATCACACGCTTTTTACAATTAGCGTTATTACCACCACAAACGTTTTCTTCATTATCTATCACGTCAATAAAATCTTCAACGTCAAGATAATCAATACCAAAGTTTTCTGCGGTCTTTAAATCGGAATCGCTAAATTGCCCTGGTTTGCCTGAAGCGTCACCTATCATTAACATTTCCTCTTTAGTGTAGAATTTTTTAGCGGCAATAAAACTTTTCCTACAAGCCTCAAGCATTCCTACGTTTGGCTTGCGATTCTCGTTGTTTTTATCTTCTGAATCGCAGTAGATAAAATCTACATTTATTCCAAGATATTCCCCAAATGCGGCTCTTAGATAGCCTGCCTTTGCGTCAAAATTCTTTTTTATTACATAACCAGCGGCTATGCCTGCTTGATTAGAAACTACGGCCAAATGCTCTACGTTACAACGCTTTATTGCTTCTAATACATCATAACGTATTTTCATATCCCATGTGCCTTTGGGAAATGTCTCGCCTGACGCTGTTTCTATTAGAGTGCCGTCAAGGTCGGCAAAAATAACTTTCTTAACCATTATTCTTCAATTCTTTCTTTAGTTTTTCAGCATATTCAACTACGGCATCAAGACAATTACAAATCGTCTTAACATCCAATTCTGCTTCTGCTACTATTATGTTTGCGGTAGCCTTGTAATCTCCCTCAAAGATTTTTGAAAGAAACTTCGCTGCTTCTCTAATCTTTTGTTCCATGTTCAATCTTATGTTTATTTGGATAATAACTAACATCAAACCGCTCAATTCCCTCTCGTTTTAGGCAATCAATAACGGCTTGCATTGCTTTACTTTTTATTGTTTTGCGGTCGCTCTTAACATCAACCATTAATACAAACTTCATACACTCTCAGTCGTTTAGGAATCTTTTATCTTTATTACCAATCATTATCACAATAACGCCAATGATGAAAATCGAGATATAGAACGTAAATACTATCAAATCAAAACATTCCCTCAGACGACATTTTAACCATTGCTTTTTCATATTCTCTATTGCTTTGCTTTATACTATTTTTCAATGCACGAATATCTTTGTTTACTTTTTCAAGCTCATAGCGAACTTCATACTTTTGGTCTCGCAAATCGTCTAACAACCAATTAGCAGAATAATAAGCACCCTCAGCCTCTTTGAGAGTATGTAAGGTGCTTTGTAAAGTCGTTGCTACGCTCTTTAACCGACGCAGCCATTGGTACGCTTCTGAATATACGTTATTATTCTTACAAATCAATTCAATTTTAGCCATAATGTTAAAGCGATAAATCTTCAATATGTTGATTTTTATAAATTAACTGCGCCAATTTCCTTACTCTCATATCAGTATCAGGCGCAGTGGTCTTTAGATACAAATAATAAAGTGGAATTGGTTGCCTTCTGACTTCTTTAACTTTGACTGATGAAGCGAAACTTTCTTTATTAACCCATTCCGCAATACGAAAGAAATCATCTATCATGACTGCTCTCGTGCGAAAAATCTTTTTTGTGGTAGCTCTATCAATTAAAATCGTACCAACATCCTCATTATCATACTTAACTTGCCTTGTTTCGGTATCTTGATTAAAAGATATTACTTCTGAAACAAATAGTCCTATGTTCTTAGATTGTTTAATGCTCATTTTGGTTGTTTGTTAGTGTTTCTGCTAATTTATTTTCGTTTATCGGTAACTTACCAGTCAGAGTGTAATAAAAGCGATTAGCAACAATTTATTCGCTTTCCAAGTCTTCCATCAAAATAGGTCTTTTCTTTCGCTGAGTGAAATCTCTATCTTTTCTGTTAAAAGAAAAACGACATCGGGCATTGCAATTATAGCAAGGCAATTTTGTCTTTGGCGTCTTATCGCTGTAACTGATTCTATCTTGTATAAAATAGCAATAATCTCCTGACGTTGGTAGATTCTTCTTTGCCCAACACCGACATGCCCCCTGCGCTCCTTTAACTTTCTCTCTCTGACTCTTAGGATTGGTACAGCGAGCAGCCTGATACTTATCTCCATAAGCATCTTGAATTAGATACTTCTGAAAGTAACGGCAAGTAGCACATTTGTTCAGCGTTGCTCTTGGTTTACGACTCATGACGAATGTAATCTTTTTCGGTCTTATTTCCCGCAAAACGACAACGAATAATACACCCAGCGCAAGGCTCAATCCTATGGTCAAGCGTTTCAGTTATCTCTACGCCATAATGTTCGCAGTAATCACCTTGTTTGGCTTTATTCTTATCTACGAACAAATGGCACGCTTTCCTATTAGGTCGTGCCTTATGCTTAGGATTGGTTTTGCAATCGTATTTTGAATGACCATAATATCTTACCAAATTCGGCTCTTTTTCAAAATGAACGCATTGGTTACATCGGTTATATATTTCTCTATTGCTCATATGTTATTTCTTTTTTCTTCGTCCACCAATCTTACGTTTTTCACCCAAGTTGGTATCGCTCGCTTCTGAATAATCGCTGCCATGATATTCGGTATATGCTGAAGTGCGTGCTTCCGCTTGCTGTCGTTGCGCTCTTATCTTAGCCAAGAACATTTCCCTAACAGCATCAGCTTTTGCCTTCTCGTCGTCAGTCACCTCTTCAGCCTTAATATCTACCACATCATCACACTCGTTGTTTCTGCGCTCAATCTCGTTGTAATCGTAATTAACTAATGATGGGAACTCAATTTCAGCATTCGGGTCAAAATCACCACTAATCTGAACGAACTTATTGTAATAAGAGTTATGTAAACCAGCTACCAATTTCTTGGTATCAAAACCCATTCGGGCAGCTATACGTCCAAGGATAATTTCTTTGATGTTAATCGTCTTCAGAATCTCTTTTTGAATGTGAGCCTGAATTTCTACGTTCACATTTACATCTAAAGCTCCGTTGATGGTCAATTGGTCGCCCTCTGCTTCCTTACGAATCTGCTCCAACGTGCGTAACATAGCGTTGTACGAATCTACGCCATTGAAACTAATGTAACGCATCTTCATCTTAGAATACATCCAGGCAAGCTCTTCCAATCTCGGTCGCTTGTTGTAAAGTCTAACATCAGCCACCTTGTTTCGGAACTCTTCACGTTTTCTCTCTACCTCAGGCAATCTGCGTTTTAGAACTGATTTGACTTGTTCTTCTGAAACGATTATCTCATTGTCCTCTCCCATTATCCGAATCACCTCAGGAATAGTAAACATGCGACCAAGCAGCTCCACTATATCGTGTTCAAGAGAATCGTTTTTGGGTCTACCTACTCTTCCATATTTCTTACCATAAGCAGCAGACTCAGCGGCACGCATCTTCATATTGATACGTTGCCAATTGCTTTTCTTCTGCATAATTTCTTCCTGCTCTATCGGGGCAAGATGCTGAATGTACTTACGAATCCACTGCGGTGCTGTGTGTAGGTCTATACTATCTCCATCGCTCGTTTCAACATAATGGTCTCTAATTATAGGATTGCGTGAAAGTGCTATGAATTTCATATACGACTTTCTATCAACAACCCCCTCAGGAATTTCAATTGCGCTCATTTCATACTATTTTATTTACAATTTATTATCTTACGATTAAATAATAATTGTTAAGACGAAAATGTAATAATGTTGTATATTTTTATTGGTTTTGAGTGGTGTAGTAAAAATAATAAAAGAATCTAACAGAAACTCCATTAGATTCTTTATTGCTATGGTATCATAATTCCTTGCTAATTTCTTAACGTTTTATTACCATACAAACTACTCAATATCCAAGTTAATATCCGTTATCTCAGACATCTTATTATCAATCCACTCTTGCTTCTCATCATTCAGCTTTTCTTCCCATTCCTCATCGGACATCGTGCCTCTCTCGGATTCATCAATGTCTAATTCAAACTCAGTGTCGATGTTCTCAAACTCAGCCAAAGCTTCGTCAAGAGCATCTATGCGGCTCTGAAGTGTCTGACCTGCATCACTCTCTTGTAATTGTTCTGGAATATTATCAAGATGTTCTTGACACTCATCCCTCAAACTCTCGATGCTTCCAATAACGCTCTCAACCAAGGTCGCTACATCCTCAGGGTCTTGATTCTCATATTCCTCAATTTCCTCTTGGATGCTGTAAAGCTCTGTCTTGAACCAGTTTTGAGTCAACTGACTTCGTTTTGGTGCAGTCTTACTATACTGCGGTTGACCTCCATAGAAGCACCATGTATAATAGCTTTCGCCTACGTTAATGATAATCTCGTCATTTTCATCCTGAGGCTGATTGCGGTCTATTTTTGAAAGAGTTTGACCAGCTCTCTTACCTCTCTTAGATACATATTCTACACGTTTGCCATGCAAATAGATTGGCTTCTTTGCCTCTTTTACAAATGTCGCTCTTGCCATATTCCTTTATATTCCATTATAGTTTTCTTAAAATTGTTAGCTTTCTCAACAATAGATTTAGCAGTTTCATTCGGCTCTATTTTAGCAACCGCTTCATCGCAAACCTTAATCCAAATAGCATCCTTATACAAAGACAAAGTAATTTCATCTTCAACCATTTGGCGTTGCGTCCTATCGGTACGCTGCTTGCTACTTTCTCGCCATTTACGCCATATGCTTAATAGTCCCATTGATAATCCCATTCTGATGTTAATGTTTTATGAATACAAAGATTTTTGGGAATATAGCATCCATCAACAAGCAACTGACAAAATTCTTCTCTTGCTGCTCGTTGAAGAATGCTTGTAATTTGATGGCTTTCCCAACCAGCTATACCAGTACCAATTGGAGTCAGATAAAACTTTATTTCAGGTCTTATAACAACCTCTCGCAAGAACTTCTTAAATGAATTCAAAAGTTCAGTTCCGCTTACCTTATGTCCATAAATATCCATAGTCGGTATTGCATAGCAGTTGCCTGTAAATCCCTCAGCCACTCCCATCTGAGCTCCAAACTTCTTGTAAGCTGTATAAGCGGCACCGCCAGCGTGTTTTCCGCTTGTATTGCTACCAAATACAAAAACTTCGTCTATCTTCAATTTTTCAATTTTGTCACTAAATTCAGTCATAATTGGTAAGCATCTGTTTGGATTGATTAACCTCGGCTGTTTGTAATCGTCTAAAGCCCCAAAACTAATCATATTACCATTGCTAACTGCTTCGTTGATAATTAGCTCGTCACGTGTAACGTTCTTAGTTTCAATACCCAAACTTTCTGAATAAGCTCTTATTTCATCTACCCTAAACCCCATTAGAGTATGCTCGCAAAATCCTGCTGAAACAATTCTAACGCTATCTTCAGATTCAAGTACCTTAAAATCGGAATGATTCTGTTGCTCCTTAAATATTATAGGAAACAACATCCTGTCCTTAAAATTTACAATAACGTATTTCATTTATCTTTCGATTTATTAAAACATTCTGAAATAAGAAACTCTGCTAATAAAAAAATAACCCCAATCATCACTTTCGTGAGTCATGGGGTCGGCGAGCATTAGGATTTTTATGTATTATATAAACTCTGCTATTATAATACGCTGATTTGATTCTTAACATCATCAAGCTGGGCTTGCAATCCAGTCACTACTCCTGGTGGGTCAAAATTGATTTGTTCGCAGGAATCAAGAACTTTATTCAAGACGTATTGAGCAAGTCCGCAGGTAGCTAACATTCCTGGCTTTACTGCCGCTGAGAATAACTTTCCCCAAGCAGGATTTGGTACGCCAGATGCAGCTCCAGTAACTATTACTTGCGGAACAGTCCCAGGAATAGGCATAGCAGGAACGGCTGATTGAAGAGTTGTTATGACCTCGGTGATAAGCTCTACGCCAGTAGATACATTATTCATCTGACGTTTTATATCAGCTACAACATCGCCAGTCGAATAATAATCAACAAGCTCCTTACGCTTAGCATCACGCTCATCTTTATCTTCAATTCTATTGAGCATATCGGAATGTTTCAAATTTACGATATTCTCGACAATCTTGTCTAAATCTAACCCAGGAATATTCATTGCGCAATAATCTCTTTAATCTTTTTCAACTTCTCAATTATCTGAAGTTGTTCGTCAGCATTACAAGTACCGTTACTGTTCAGAGTGCGCTGCCAATCGTCAAGAACTTTCTTTATCTCTTCAATCGGAATAGACACGGCTTGACTTGGCCTGGAATATAAATATTCGGTTGCCTGCTCTGGATTTTCAACCTCTATTTGCAAAGTAATAGGGTCTATATGCTTTTTTGCTGCATGGTCGTAACCCTTGAACTTGACTCCGAACTCAACCAAATCGTCAATTGACTCAACTGTAAGGAATCCTCTCGTCTTGCCCATTGAAACAACCTTAACATTATCTCCAACCATTAGTTCAATGGGACAAAGGTAATGCCTACCTTTACGAACTCTTACAGCAAATTCACTCTTCTCCATCTTCACTCTCTTGCTCAGACTTCTTTTTACGATGAGGCGGTAGCGGTGTTTTATCACGCTTCACATCTTCAATACTCTCTTCTGCTTTGTTAAGCTCGTCATCAAAAGCCTTGTCTTTAATTTCTTCCATAATCTTTGAATGTTTTATAAACTTATATATGATAATAAATCTTGCTTAAATGTAGA
>Ga0326512_10000902_pt1 | contig 24660 bp, 36 predicted proteins | sample 1_2617_0518_D_FD_203652 | JGI IMG/M metagenome (GOLD analysis project Ga0326512, IMG submission 203652) | Bovine rumen microbial communities from UC Davis, California, United States - 1_2617_0518 | ecosystem: Host-associated > Mammals > Digestive system > Stomach > Rumen | place: USA...
ATATGCTTTAACAACATCTTTCTTAAATTCCTCACTATAATGTACTGACATGATGTTCCTCCTTCATGATGATTATATTATATATTATCGAACATCATGTTACCAATTTAGTTTACCAGTACATGGGTACCAAAAGCAATTTGGAAACATCATTTTCTACAAGGCCTTCACAGAACAAGTTTTTCATGCGCACTCCCATCAATCACCAATAGTGATCACCTCATCAAGCACATAGTCGAACAGCGGATGTGACGAATGTTCATTTTCGATATATCCGTTCTGAAGATTGATCGTCTTTGATGGATCAGACTGGGATACGCCTGTATAATTTCCCTTAAATACGAAATCCATATTTCCCTTCTTAAACTGATCGATCGCTGCATCCATGGCTTCCTGAGTACCGGGAGCCGCAACAGGCAGGCTCAGATCTATCATTTCAACCCAGCCTTTTTCGAATCCTGCACTTGCATCGTTTCCGAATATCTTTGCCGATACGACCTTCTCGATCTTCTTATTGGACATAAGGGCATCCACTGAAGAAAGAACGTAAGGTTCCCAGCATATCCTTGCCGTTACGATCGATGAACCGGGCGCTACTTCTGACATACTCTGGCACCAGCCGACAAAATATACTTCTTTCTTTCTCTCACCTGCTTCTTCACATGCGATGGCAGGTCCTATCGTATCCGTATGCTGTGATATTATGACACATCCGTCATCTATCAATTGTTCCGCTGCGCTTTTTTCAATGGGATAGCTGCTCCATGTCTGCGTATAGCGGACACGCATTGTCGCACTTGGTACTACAGAGCGTACTCCAAGTAAAAATGCGGTATATCCCGAGATCACTTCACTGTTTGGAAATGCTGCAACGAAGCCTGCGACAGCCTGATCTTCCGTAATGGTTCCTTCATCTATCATCTGCTTCATCTTCATACCTGCGGCAATACCGCTTACATATCTGCCCTGATACGCCTCGCCCTTAAATGTATGGAAGTTGTCGGGAACCGATACTCCGCTCATATCCATATATGAAGCCTGACAAAACTGAATTCCCGGATATTCAGGCGCAAGCTTCATTACAAGGTCACTGTATCCGTTAAAGAAGATGATATCGCATCCCTGATCGGCAAGATTACGGAGAGGCTCTTCCATCTCATCGTCAAGCACATTGCTGCAGGTAAGTATTGTCACCTTATCGCCGTACTTTTTTTCCAAAGCATCCTTTGCCAGTGAAAAATTGTATGTATACGGTGTACTCTCGTCATTATCATAAATAAATCCTATCGTCAGATGTTCCCGGCCTCCCGACATATTCAGCAGTTTAAAACTGAAGATCATAGCCGCAACCAGTACCGCACACGTGATTATCGTTACAATATATGCTTTCTTCATGCCTTATCTCCTTCCTCTTTCCTGGAAGAATCATTATTTTCCGAAGTATCCTTTTTATCACCGGATCCCTCTTCTTTACTCTTCATCTGTGCTTCCTGGATTTTTTTATCTTCTTCTACGCGGCGAGCCAGTTCTTCCTGTGCTTTAGGATCTGCCTGCTGTATCTCGGCACGTTTCTGGGCATAGATTTTTTCAAGGTCGATAACCTTTTTTTCAACCAGACGAAGGAATGCATCAAGAGCATCGGGATCAAACTGTGTTCCGCGACCTCTCTTCATCTCGTTCATGACATAATCTGTATCCATATGATTACGGTATACACGGTTTGATGTCATGGCATCGAATGTATCCGCCACGCTGATTATTCGACCAAAGAGAGGTATCTCCTCACCCTTAAGTCCGTCCGGATATCCTTTACCGTCATATCTCTCATGATGATATTTCGTACCGTCCTCAACATGCTCAACAAGAGTAAAGTCTTTAAGTATCTCCGCTCCCCTTATTACATGTGATTTCATCTGTGCGTACTCTTCGTCTGTCAGTCTTCCCACTTTATTAAGTACACTGTCAGGCACAGCTATCTTTCCGATATCATGCATCTGGGCTGCTTTCTTAAGGTTAGAGAGTTCCCTGTTTTTCCTCCACTTGCTAAAGCAGTGCATCTCCTCGGCAATAAGCACAGAATACTCCGCTACTCTTGTAGAGTGCTGATGTGTACGGACATCCTTGGCATCGACTGCGTTTGCGATAGCCATGACTGTCTCGTTTGCCATGTTGATCTTTATCTGCTGTGCATTAAGCTGCCTCTGAACTATAAGCCATGTAAACCATATACTGAAGAGTGAAAGTAAAAGCAGCATATATACTTCAAATCCGGGCCGCTCGTAAAATTCTCCCTCTTTGATAAGTTCGAATTTTCTCTCCTCAAGCAGATGTTCTCCCGAGCTGTCAAAGATTCCGAGATGGAATGTATAATCGCCCGCGGGAAGATTTGTATAAATAATATTATTTAGATTATTCTGAGGTACGATGGTCCACTGCGAATCATGTCCCTCAAGGAAATATCCTACATTAGGTTCCTGAATCGTATAGTTAAGAATTTCCGGAGCAAGCTCTACTCGGTCAACACCCTGTCCAACTGTAACAGCACCATTTCGTACATGAGGCTGAACTGTTCCGTCAAGTATTACCGAAGCAAGCTGCATTCTGTAAAGGCGGACGTCGCTGTCGTATTTATCCACATCGATACTGTATACGCCTGTATCGCAGGGAAGGAGAAGTCCTTCGTTGACGTCATAGTAGTTCCATGAGTTCGCAGTAAGTGATGTACCAAGACCTCTTCTTGCATCGAGAAGCTCCCACGCCATATCACCGTCGCTTATAAGCTCGTCACGCTCCACAACATAGATTCCTGCGCTGGACATTACAAATAATGTGTCGGCATCTTTTACCCATATATCGTAGTTATTAAAGTACGGGAATTTTTCAAGTACACGGATCACTCCCCTCTCATCAAGATAGCAGAGGCTGTTACTTGTTACGATAAATACGCCTTCCGACTTGGGATCCTTAACGGTACGAAGTATTACATCACTGCTTAATCCGTCATCAGTAGTCAGCATTTTTTCCACGTCTCCGTCTTTAAGAACGGCGATACCATCTCCGTCCGTACCTGCCAGAATAGTACCGTCCTCCATCTCTGTAAGTGTTAAGATCATGGAATCGATCTCGCCTTCCTGATTTTTGATCGTCTGGACGATCTTATGATTCTTTATATAGCAGATACCGTTATCTCCGGCTGCCATAATGGTTCCGTCAGAAAGGCCCGTTACTATTCTGGCACGGTTTCCAAAGCTTCCGTTATCCGCATTGTATGACCATTTTTGTCCTGAAGGTGATATCTCGATAAGTCCCGATCCGTATGTACAAATCCAGAGATTACCTGCTGTATCCACATACATACATCTTATTCGTTTTCCTTCAAGCGAATCTGTCAGGTCATTTTCAATCTCTTTCTTTAATGAACCGTCGACTATATCAAGTCCGCTATCCGTACCGATGTAGTATGAGTTATCCCAAAAAACTATTGTATTAACAACCTGACGTTCCATTCCTATAGAGCCGTAAATATCTTTAAAAGGTGATTTTGCCAGACGAAGAAGTCCCAGTCGAGATGATGTAAACCAGAGATTACCCTGATAATCATAGAGCATGTTATCGATCGAATTGTTGAAATCAGTTGTATTGATACGGTGATATCCGCCGTCATCGATATATGACACGCCGCTGTCTGTAGAGATAAACAGTGTACCATCGCTTAGAAAATTAAGATTGTTTATACATGCAACATCCTGGCATGTAACCATATCGATCTTCTTAAAATCATCTCCCGATACATCGTAGCTGTAGATATGATTTGTGGATGTACCGACAAGAAGCCTTCCGTCGGGAGAGAACATACAGCAGTTAAACTTTTCCTCTCCTTCCGGCAGACAGATCGAACATAATACTTCTCCGTTTTTAAGAAGGAAAAGAAATCCATCGGAACCGATGGCTGCCACATGACCGTTACGGTCTGCCGTAATACTGTCTGCCGATGTAATTGATCCAAGGGTGTTTACAGCTTTCAAGCCGTTATTCATCACAAGTATCTGCATACTGTCGGTAGTGCCTACATAATAATATCCGTCGGATGAACAAATGATACTTCTCACAGAATCTGAGGGAAGCCCTGTAGACTCGTCAAGAACATTGACTACTTCTTCTCTTATTACGATAGAGAGACCATTATCATTGGTACCTATCCACATACGGCCTTCTTCATCTACATACAGACAGTTAACATTCTTAACCGATTCGTATTCGTCTATCCAGCGAAACTCTCTTCCGTTGTATCTGTAGAGTCCCGCATATGTACCAATCCAGATAACACCGTCGTTGGTCTGGGCTATATCGTTGGCTTCGCCGCAGGGAAGACCGTTATTACTGCTATATACAGTCTGAACATAATCGTTGTAATCAGGTGTTTCGGAAGCTGCGGTCTCATCCGAGCCGGCTGCCATAGACTTTGTTGAAGGGTAGAGTAAAAGACCAAGTGAAAGAAAGATCAAGGCTGCCGTACCTGCTGCATTACCGCTTAATTTTTTCTCTTCGGCGATCCGTGCCTGATTATATCTTTTTACGAGAATAAGTATATATACTACCGCGATGGTAAGAACCTTATCGGCAAATTCAATTGCAAGCTGACCTAAAATACTGCTTACGGTAGGGTCCCAGTTTCTTGCAATAAGATAGTCGATCACACCGTCTCCCCATTTATTTCCCGTATAACCATTGTCAAAAAAAATATTAACGGGTACGGATACAACAAGTGCTGTGACCATGGTAAGTGTTGCTGCCTGCATAAATCCATAGAATCTGTCAAACCAGTGGTACCTTGCGGCAATTCCTACGATGATACCGAGCGCAATACTTGTCACACTATATGCCACCGCCAGATGATTCACATAACAGTATGCAATATTTCCGGATAGTCCCACTATGGCTCCGAATGCAGGCCCTGCCACATATGCGCACAGTGCCGTTCCGAAAGAGTCGCCCCACACCGGCAGTTCAAAGTAAACCGACAACAGTTTACCTCCTACGTTAAGACATAGGCACAGCGTGATAAATAAAATAATCTTCCAGGTTTTCCAATTCTTCATAAGCCCCCATCCCCATTTCGATTATATTTTATTTTTTCACATGCGTTTATTATACTACTGAAATTCTATAACTATAGATTTTTTACTACTATATTTCATCCTCTGCTTGCACTTGGCTTTTTATACACTATAATACAATTGCTTTGGGCTCTTTGGCTTATCCGGAATGCTCAACTTTATAAGGCCTTGTTCTACTAATGGCATCACATGAGTCTGAATGGCATAAGTAACAGAACTTAGTCCTAAATACTCACATATCTCATTTCGTGTCCTCGGAATCTTACAAAACAAAATCAATTCATTGTTTTTACTAATTTCATTCTGAATAGACAATGTGTTTTCTCTACACTTATACAGCTTTACAATAAAACTACCTCTCTCCTCTAAAAACTCTGGCTGTGGCAGTCCATACTCATGCATTGCTCTTCTAATTGTCGGAATTCCAGAGTATCTGTTCTCTGTTACTTTCAACACTTCCAGTTCAGTTGCTATTATTGGATTGCGAGTATCTGGTTGAACTTTCCCTAACTGGTCTATCTTGATTCTTCCATATAAGCCGCCAGGGTTCCTAATCTCGATTCTGTCTTCATACATCGTTATTTGTATGGGCATTCCTTCAGTATGAACACTATAATCACGATGAACCAAAGCGTTAAGAATAGATTCTCTTAAAGCTGTAATCGGATAATCAGTTCGGTCTTCTCGTTTTCCGGTATTTGGATCTATAATCGTTTTTGTATGCATGTTCCTGTTTACAAATTGCATAGCACCATCCAGCATTTCCTGGATATTTCCCTCTATACGTTGATTATCCAAAAATCTCTCGCCCTGCTCTCCTATTTCTCCCATTTCTTTACCTGGAACAACTGTTGCAACGATGCATAGTTACGGAAAATATGCCTGTGGATATGGGCTGAAGTTCATTACTGTACTCAGTGTAATTTGATCATTCCTCTTGATACTCATTAACTCATATATTTCATCATCAGGAATTGCTGCCAGCTTAGGTTTTCCAGTTTTTAGTAATTCAATATAATTTAAGATTGATTCTTGATTTAACGCTGCAAAAGTAGCCCTCTCAATAACTCTAATGTCATCCTGATACTTTTTTCTATAGGCTTCGTAGCTATATACCTCGTATTCCGTCATAGGTTCGTCGCTATCGCCCACTCGAACGAATGAACCTTTTACTCTACCTCTACCCTGATAAAATACTGGTCTTTCTGTAATATCTGCCCCCGGTATCTCTGCTGCCACAAAAAAAAGTCCGTTTTTTTCAGCCACAGTAAGTAATGGTCTAACAACAGGCTCCATTTGTAGACATTGTTCATTAATTTTCTTTTGTATATCCTGCGGATCATATACTCCTACTTCTTTAAAATCTTGTTCCTCATCCACACCAAATACAATCACTCCACCATCATCTTGATTAGAGAAACTTGACAATGAATCATAAAGATGCTTGGGACATCCTTTTTCTGCACTTTTTATTTCTAATGTTGGTGTTTCGCATTTTATTTTCTGTATCAACTCTAATGTTTCAATTAATTCTTCAGTTGTCATTTTAGTTCCTTCAATCTCTTTTTATATTTTAATACCATATTTAAGTTAAGTCAATGAACTAAAATTTTCAAGCAACAACTAAAACAAAATCTTAAATTATCTCCGATAACTAAAAAAGAAACTCAAATAATTTGAGTTCCTTTAAGGTAATACATTAAATCTATAAAAATGTAGAATTCTACATTTTTAGCGATTATCTCAATGTAATAAAAAACACCCCAAGACAATAGTCCTGAGGTGTAATAAATCGTATATGATTGTCCAAAGACGTAATACGTTGTGAAACGATTATCTCTTTGAGAACTGTGGTGCGCGACGAGCTGCCTTCAAACCGTACTTCTTTCTTTCCTTCATTCTTGGATCTCTTGTAAGGAAACCAGCCTTCTTAAGTGCAGCACGGTAAGCGTCTGTATCAACCTCAAGAAGAGCTCTTGAAATACCGTGTCTGATAGCACCAGCCTGACCTGTGTAACCACCACCGTTAACTGTTACAACAACATCATACTTATCAGAAGTCTCTGTAAGTACGAGTGGCTGTCTAACGATAACCTTAAGTGTCTCAAGACCGAAATACTCATCGATAGATGTCTTGTTAATTGTTATATTTCCATTGCCAGGGATAAGATATACTCTAGCAACACTGCTTTTTCTTCTACCTGTTCCGTAGAACTTAGAACTTGCTTTAGCCAATTGTTTGTCCTCCTATCAATCTATTAAAACTTTAATTCTTCTGGTTTCTGAGCTGCATGATTGTGCTCTGGACCAGCATATACATGAAGCTTAGTATACATAGATCTTCCAAGAGGTCCCTTTGGAAGCATACCCTTAACTGCAAGCTCGATAACTCTCTCAGGTGACTTTGCCATCATTTCCTTAAGAGTTGTCTCCTTCTTACCACCGATGTAATCAGAAACTCTTACATAGATCTTATCATTCATCTTGTTACCAGTAACCTTAATCTTGTCAGCGTTAACAACGATAACGTTATCACCACAATCAATAAAAGGTGTATAGATTGGCTTATTCTTACCTCTAAGAACTTCTGCAACCTGTGAAGCAAGACGGCCAAGTGTTAAATCAGTAGCATCTACAACATACCATTTTCTTTCAATAGCAGATGCTGATGGCATATATGTTTTCATCAGTTTTCCTCCAAAAAATTTAAATAAATGTGTACTTCTTCCAGCGATTCTACCGGGCAAGTCTAATCACTTGTACATATCAATGACGTTATATTCAAAGGTTGAGAAGGCCTTTTAATATAAAAGCTTAGTCCGATATGATTTTCCCAGAATCATTCATCCTAAGTGTCATACTGATAAATTATATTCAAATCTCACTTAGATGTCAAGAAAATTTCATCAAAAATTCGATTTTTTTCTACATTCCCCGCAGTCTAAGGAGCTAAATATATGAGTTAAATTTATAGCTGTAAAAGCCTCATTTTGTCTTAATTTCTAAATGTCATCAGAGTCTTTATCGTCCAATTCGTCCAGATAGGCAATATTCATCAATGTGAGTCCCTGGGCTGGTGCAGTTTCCTTGGCACTGGTTCTGTCGCAGGCCTCAAGCATAGTCTTTACATCACTTGGCTTAATCGAATGCCTTCCGACAGCCACAAGCGTGCCCGTAATAATCCTGACCATATTATATAAAAAGCCAGTTCCACTGACCCTGATTACTAGCATAGTCGGATCAAAATAGTCCGGATCAGCCTCTCTAGCCCTCTTATAGTCAGCACTCTTAAATAATCCATCATCAATCAAGCCATGCTTTTCCTCAAACACTTCAATTCCGGTCACTTGTCGCACAGTAGACTCTACGTCTGTTCTGACACAACAAAAAGACTTAAAATCATGCTCACCGACTAGATAAGCTGCTGCCTCCCTCATAGCCTGAAGGTCAAGCTTTCTTGGTATCTGCCATGAATACCTGCCAAACTGAGGGATCATGCGCCTAGAGTTCAAAATCCTGTACTCGTAAGTCTTTATGGTATCACAGTGTCTGGGATGAAAATCAGGAGCAACCTCGCTGGACATGGTCACTGTCACATCTTCCGGCAAATGCCCATTCAAAGCCTGACTGAATCGGTCTGCCGGTATCCTTGATTCCGTGTCAAATACTGCAATATTTCCCATTGCATGTACACCAGCATCAGTCCTCGAAGCCCCTATGACATGTACCCTCTCCCCCGTAAGTTCGAAGATAGCCCTGTCAAGTTGGCCCTCAATAGTTGGTGCATTTGGCTGAATTTGCCAGCCACTGTAGTTAGTGCCGTCATAGGCCATAGTGAGTCTAATCCTTCTCATATCCATACCCTTCATAAATCAATTTTTCATATCAGCATAAAAAATCTTGCAGCTTATATAAACCTGCCCTTCATAAAAATTGAAATAGCAATAACCAAGACAGAATAAACTCCGAGTGCAATATAGGCTTTATGATCTCTGCTCTTATATTTCAAAGGCTTCATCTTTGTACGGCCTTCTGATCCGTGATAACATCTCGCTTCCATAGCCATAGCCAAATCATTTGCCCTGCGGAATGCAGACACAAAGAGCGGAACAAGGATAGGAATCAAGGCTTTTGCCCTCTTGACAAGGTTTCCGCTCTCAAAATCGGCACCTCTTGCCATCTGAGCCTTCATGATCTTATCAGTCTCTTCCATCAGAATTGGAATAAATCTAAGTGCAATACTCATCATCATTGCGACCTCATGTACAGGAACCTTAATCTTATTCAAAAAATCAAGTCCCTTCTCAATTCCATCTGTCAAATTGGTCGGAGTTGTTGTCAAAGTCATAATAGAAGTGCCACAAATAAGGTAAATCAACCTGATTATCATAAAGACACATTGATAGATACCCTCTCTTGTGATAGTCAACTTCCAGAATCTGAAAATGACCTCGCCGTCAGTCAGGAAAAGATTGAAAGCCGCGCTGATTATTACAAGAATCACAATGCTCTTCATGCCCTTTGTAATATACTTAAGCGGCACCTTTGAAAGCTTGATAACAGCGATTAAAGCCACTGTAATCAGCGCATAAAGCCATATAGACTGTCCTAAAAAGAGAGAAATAATAAAAATTAAAGTTCCAAGCAATTTAACCCTTGGATCAAGCCTGTGTATAAGGGAATTTGCCCTGTAATACTGGCCTAAGGTAATATCTCTTAACATATCAAACCTCTATAGCGTCAATCCCTAAAGCATTCAAATCCATCTTAAGACCTAATTTGCCCCCTAATTAGCTTTTAAACTACTTTAGCAAATTAAGGATTGAATTCTTAGCTTCCTCTATGGTGATTGCGCTTCTGTCTACGTCAAAACCTGCCTTATACAGGTCTTCCATTATATAAGTTACACTTGGTGCTGCCAGGCCAATCTTTTCAAGTTCCTCATGCCTTGCAAAAACAGCCTTTGGCTCATTGTTGAAGACAAGCTTGCCATCATTGATGACCATGATTCTGTCAACATACTTGGCAACATCTTCCATACTGTGTGAGACAAGAATAACAGTGATTTTCATCTCATCGTGCAGCTTCTTGACACAATCAAGAATCTCATCCCTACCCTTTGGATCAAGTCCAGCCGTAGGCTCATCGAGAATAATAACATCCGGCTTCATCGCAAGCACTCCTGCAATAGCAACCCTTCTCTTCTGTCCTCCTGAAAGGTCAAAAGGAGACTGATAATAGAGTGATTCGTCCAAGCCAACCTGTCTTAGCGCGTTAAATGCTGCAATCTGAGTATCCTTATCTGAAAAGCCCAAATTCTTTGGTCCAAAGCAAACATCCTTGAAAATAGTAGATTCAAAGAGCTGGTGCTCAGGATACTGAAATACAAGTCCAACATGTTTTCTCAATTCCTGCATCTTAAAATCAGGAGCATATATATCCTGCTCGTTATAATATATATGGCCCTTGTTGGCTTTTAGAAGGCCATTAAGATGCTGTATAAATGTAGACTTACCAGAACCTGTATGGCCGATTACACCTATAAATTCGCCCTGTTCAATAACACATGAGATGTTATCAAGGGCAAGCCTCTCCATACTGCTTCCTTCTTCATATATATAACTAATCTTATCAACGATAATAGACATTTTTAAGTTCCCTCACTAGCTCTTCATTAGTCAAGATTCCATCTTTGATAGGAATTCCTGCTTTCTTTAATTCATACGCCAACTCAGTTACCTGAGGGACATCAAGTCTCAATTCCTTGAGTTCTTCAACATGAGAGAAAATCTCTTTAGGGCTACCCTGCATAACAATGCGTCCCTTGTCACATACAAATACTGAATCAGCCTCAATTACCTCTTCCATATAGTGTGTGATAAGAATAATGGTTACACCCTCTTTTTCGTTGAGTTCATGCAAAACCCTAAGCACTTCAGCTCTACCCTTAGGATCAAGCATAGCTGTAGGCTCATCAAGAATTATGCACTTAGGTTTCATAGCCACAATGCCAGCGATAGCAATTCTTTGCTTCTGTCCACCTGACAGTTTATTAGGCGAAGCTGTTCTGAAAGCAAACATGCCTACTGCCTTTAGGCTATCCTCAACTCTTTCCCAAATCTCCTTTGTTGGAACACCCATATTCTCAGGTCCAAATGCTACCTCTTCCTCTACAACTGTTCCAATGATTTGGTTATCTGGATTTTGAAAGACCATTCCTGCAGTCTGCCTAACTTTCAGCATCTGATCAGTGTCAAGAGTGTCAATACCATCAACAATCACACTACCTTCTGTAGGTAGCAAAAGTGCATTGATGTGTTTAGCTAGAGTTGACTTTCCAGATCCGTTATGCCCAAGAATAGCCACAAAATCGCCTTCTTTAAGATCAATGCTGACATCATCAACCGCTTTGGTTACGCCCTCAACATTGCCTTCATCATCTCTTCTGATATATTCAAATGTCAGATTTTTAGTCTTAACAATACCCAAATTTTACCTCTTATTTTTACATTTAAACAATGGCGTGGATATAAGAAATATCCACGCCATTACTAATTAACTAATCATTAATTGAAAAGGATTAAACTAACTCGAGTACAACCTCCATAGCTGCATCACCTTTTCTAAGACCGATCTTTACGATTCTTGTGTAACCACCCTGACGATCAGCGTACTTAGGTGCGATTTCATCAAAAAGCTTGTTTGTAAGATCAACTGTCTTTGTATTGTTCTTCTTCTGAGCTCTCTCAGCAGGTACATCAGTATACTTGTAAAGAACCTTATCCATCTGCTTTCTAGCGTGGAGTCTTGAAGGGCTATCCTTCTTGATTTCCTTCTCTACTGTCTCATATACAGTAACCTTCTTGCCATCAACAACTTCCTTTACCCTCTTGCCATTTTCCTTCTTAGGAACCTTAGCAGATACTGTAACTGTTTCGAAGTTATCCTTTTCCTTAATTGCAAGAGTGATAAGCTTTTCAGCCTGCTTTCTTACTTCCTTAGCTCTAGCCTCAGTTGTAACGATCTTGCCATTAGCGATAAGTGCTGTAACCTGGCTTCTAAGTAAAGCCTTTCTCTGTGAAGAAGTTCTTCCGAGTTTTCTATACATTGCCATTTAAAATGTCCTCCATACATAACGACTGAATGCGCATCCGGTCTTACTGTCAGTCGCCGAAATTCTTAGCAGTTTCCTGCTTTTTATTATTCCTCTATGCTACCTGTGTTAAGACTAAGTCCGAGCTCCTTAAGCTTAAGAAGTACTTCATCTAAAGACTTCTTACCAAGGTTACGAACCTTCATCATCTCGTCAGGTGTCTTGTTAGTAAGCTGAGCAACAGTATTGATGCCAGCTCTCTTGAGACAATTGTAAGATCTAACTGAAAGCTCAAGATCATCGATAGTCATCTCGAGAACCTTGTTAGACTCACCCTTATCTTCGACGTGCATAATTTCAATATTCTGTGCATCCTCAGAGAGACTGATAAATACCTTAAGGTGCTCACTAAGAACCTTAGCTGCAAGGCTTAAAGCCTTATCTGGAGCGATTGTTCCGTTAGTGAATACTTCAAGTGTGAGCTTATCAAAATCAGTGTTCTGACCAACTCTAGTATTTTCAACCTTCATATTAACACGCTCTACAGGTGTGTAGATAGAATCTACAGCAATAACGCCTACAGGCATATCCTTTGACTTGTTCTTATCTGAGCTTACATAACCTCTACCGTTAGTGATAGTAAGTTCCATATCAAGCTTAGACTTTGCTCCACCGTTAAGTGTAGCGATAACAAGATCTGGGTTGATAATCTCAATATCAGGATTAGCGACTATATCTGAAGCGTGAACAACACCTTCACCCTCAAAATTAATATGCGCTAATACAGGCTCTGTTGAGCTTCCGTTATTCTTGATAGCTAACTTTTTGATGTTAAGGATGATTTCTGTAACATCTTCCTTTACACCAGGAATTGATGTGAACTCGTGAAGTACACCGTCAATCTTAACGCTGCTTACTGCAGTACCGATAAGTGATGAAAGCATGATTCTTCTGAGCGAGTTACCAAGAGTGAGGCCATAACCTCTCTCGAGTGGAGTAACTCTGAACTTTGCATACTTGCCATCTTCAGATGATTCAACCATCTCAATTTTTGGAATCTCAAATTTAAAATCTGCATCAACCATCTATATAGCCCCTCCTTTTTGGGTATATCTTTGAAAAGACTCAGCGGCAGACAAATTCTGCCGCAAAGTTCATTATTCTTAATTCTGTAACCTAAATTACTTAGAGTACAACTCGACGATAAGCATCTCGTTTACAGGAACATCAATGATATCTCTTGTAGGAAGTGCCTTAACAGAACCCTTAAGGGCCTCTGCATCAGACTCAAGCCATTCTGGAACAAGTCTACCCTTTGTTGTCTCGACAATTTCCTTATATCTGCCTGAAGACTTCTTGTTCTCTTTGATTTCGATAACATCACCAGCACTGATAAGGTATGATGGGATGTTTACGCACTTGCCATTAACAAGTACATGCTTGTGATCAACAATCTGTCTTGCTTCGCTTCTTGTTCTAGCGAAACCAAGTCTGAAGATTACGTTGTCAAGACGCTGCTCAAGCATAATCATGAGGTTTTCACCAGTCATGCCCTTCTGCTTCTCAGCCTTTTTATAATAATTTCTGAAAGGCTTCTCAAGTACGCCATAGATGAACTTTGCCTTCTGCTTTTCACGAAGCTGAAGACCGTACTCGCTAATCTTTCTGCCAGCATTCTTAGCCTTTCTTCTTGAACTCTTATCTATTCCTAAATATACAGGATCAAGATCAAGTGATCTGCATCTCTTAAGTACAGCTGTTCTATTAACTGCCATTTTATTACCTCCCTATAATCAGACTCTTCTACGCTTTGGTGGACGACATCCGTTGTGTGGAACTGGTGTTACGTCCTTAATGCTGGTAACCTGAAGACCACATGCTGAGAGAGCACGAATAGCAGCCTCTCTGCCTGAACCTGGTCCCTTAACCATAACGTCTACTGACTTAAGGCCGTGTAATAATGCAGCCTTAGTAGCTGTCTCTGCTGCCATCTGTGCAGCATAAGGAGTTGACTTCTTAGATCCTCTGAATCCAAGTCCGCCGGCACTTGCCCAAGATAAGGCATTACCTTCAGCGTCTGTCAATGTAACGATTGTATTATTAAAAGATGCCTGAATATGTGCCTGTCCTCTTTCAACACTTCTTCTGACACGCTTCTTTGCAGCTTTTTTTGTAACTTTCTGCTGAGCCATATTAGTGAATTAACCTCCTTCAATGTGCTATATAGCACAAATCTTATAGAAAATGTGAAAACCAAGCTGATTTTCACCTTACAGTTCTATTAAATCTAAAATAGATCTAAATCAAAACCATCTAGAAAAATTACTTCTTCTTGTTAGCTACTGTCTTCTTAGGTCCCTTACATGTTCTTGCATTAGTCTTTGTCTTCTGTCCTCTGCATGGAAGTCCCTTTCTGTGACGTACGCCTCTGTAACATCCGATTTCCTTAAGTCTCTTGATGTCCATAGCGATCTGTCTTCTCAAATCACCTTCAACAAGATCCTCTGTATCTGCATCAATTACTTTAGCGATCTTTGCTACTTCTTCATCTGTTAAGTCCTTAACTCTTGTGTCCGGATTAACATCAGCTTCTGCAAGGATCTTAGATGCTCTAACTCTGCCTATACCATATACATATGTAAGGCCGATCTCGATTCGCTTTTCTCTTGGTAAATCTACACCTGAAATACGAGCCATGTGTTCTTAACCTCCGTTAATGTCTTTTAAATATTCAATCTCATCTTACTTCTTTCGCAGCTCACCCCCATTGGGTGCCTGAAATGTGTGCGTAGCCAGTAGGATGTCTATAATGTAAGCATGAACATTCCCCAGTGACGAGCAGTTCACGCTGCAGCCGCACTTTTACCGACAGGTAATAATCAACCCTGTCTCTGCTTGTGCTTTGGGTTATCGCAGATAATTCTTACAATACCCTTTCTTTTAATAACTTTGCACTTCTCACAAATTGGTTTAACTGATGATCTAACCTTCATTGCAAAGCCTCCTTTCAGACAATTCGTGTGATATTATATCACACACTATTTTTATATTGCAAGTCATTTGGAAATTTTTTTTACTTATCTCTCCAAATAATTCTTCCCTTGCTGAGATCATATGGTGATAACTCAATAGTTACCTTATCTCCAGGGAGAATTCTGATATAGTTCATACGAAGCTTACCGCTGATATGAGCAAGCACCTGGTGACCATTCTCAAGTTCAACCTGAAACATGGCATTTGGTAGTTTTTCAATTACTTTACCTTCTAACTCAATTACATCTGATTTTGACATGTGCTCACCTCCATATCTGCACTGTACACATTAATCGCATTAACAACATCCGCATCAGTTATAGGCTTATCTTCCCTTAACCTTGCTTCTATAATATCAGCCTTTCGGTTGATTATCTGAATATGTTTCTTTTTCTTTTTCTTCGGCTTATCTGTTTTTCTCAAATGTCCATCAGAAAGAAATACTTCGTTCTCATTCTCGTAAAGGACAACATAAAGCTTTCCAGAATCATGTCCAGCTCTTGAGTAACAGTAGTGTCCGATAAATTCTTTCATCATAGGATAACCTTTCGGAAATTACTTTGAAAGAATATCAACAATATCAGTAAAGACATCATTCATGTCTTTTGTACCATCAACCTGCTTAAGTACTCCAGCATTCTGATAGTAATCAATCAATGGCTGTGTCTGTTCATGATAAACATTAAGTCTGTTCTTTACTGTTTCTGGCTTATCGTCATCTCTTAAGATAAGCTTCTGTCCACATGTATCACAGACATCTGCCTGCTTTGGTGGATTGAACTCTACATGATATGTAGCTCCGCATCCTACGCAAGCTCTTCTTCCGCCCATTCTGTTGATGATGTTCTCATCTGGAACTTCAACATCAATAGCGAAATCAACCTTAGCTCCACTAGCCTTAAGTGCCTCATCAAGTGCCTCAGCCTGTGGAATTGTTCTTGGGAAACCGTCAAGTACATAACCATTAGCGCAATCAGCTTCCTTAAATCTATCCATAATAAGATCAACTACAAGTGAATCAGGAACGAGTTCGCCCTTATCCATATATGTTTTAGCCTTCTGACCAAGCTCTGTATTGTTCTTAATATTGGCTCTGAAAATATCTCCTGTTGAGATATGTGGAATATCATACTTTGCAGCGATCTTCTTTGCCTGTGTGCCCTTACCAGCACCAGGTGCTCCAAGCATAATTATCTTCATATGTGCTCCTTTTCTGCCCATTTTAGCAATAACATTTAAATCTACTTTAAAACGCACAATTGACCTGCCCCACATAAGTGAGGCAAGTCATATATTTCTTTAGCTAAGGAATCCCCTATAGCTTCTATTAACCATCATTGAACCGATCTGATCAAGTGTCTCAAGTACAACGCCTACGATAATGATAATAGATGTTCCACCGAATGAAACGCTAGCGTTGAAAAAGCCTGTGCAAACAATTGGAATAAGTGCAATGATTGCAAGACCAACAACACCGATGAATACAATATAGTTAAGTATTTTATTTAAATACTCGCTTGTTGACTTACCAGGAGTGATACCTGGGATAACTCCGCCTGCTTTCTTTAAGTTGTCTGCTACCTGTACAGGATTAAATGTAATCGATGTATAGAAGTAAGCAAATACAATAAGAAGAACAAGGTAAAGTAAAAGTCCAAGTGAATACTGTGGAGTAGATGTCTTACACCAGTAAGACTGGCTAAGATACTTTGTCCACTCGTACTGCTTCTTAATAATAAGCTGTACTACAATTACAGGGAACTGCATCAATGATGATGCGAAGATGATTGGCATAACACCAGCTGTATTAACCTTTAAAGGAATATTTGTAGACTGGCCACCAATTGTTCTTCTTCCTGCAACTTTAGCTGAATACTGTACTGGGATCTTTCTTATACCACCATTTAAGATGACTACAAGTAAAACCGTAACTACAAGTATTGCTATAATAATCGCTGCCACTGTGATTCCTCTTGCAACAGTCTTACCCTTGACAAATGTCTCGAATAATGTCACGAAATCACTAGGCATTCCAGATATGATATTGATTAAAAGTACAATTGAAATACCATTACCGATACCATTCTCTGTAATTCTTTCACCCAACCACATCAATACTGCTGAACCACCAGTAAGAGCTGCAACGACTACGATTACAGATACAACATAGTGTACTGTACTCATGTCGGCACTGTCTTTAATTAAGCCCTGACGGCCGAAACCAATAGCCATAGCAACGCTCTCCATGAGAGCAAGTCCAACTGTGACGTATCTGGTAATAGACGCGATTTTCTTTCTACCATCTTCACCCTCTTTTTGCATCTCCTCAAGCTTAGGAATAGCTATTGTAAGGAGCTGAATGATGATTGATGAAGTGATGTAAGGAGTAATACTCAATGCGAAAAGTGACATCTTTTCGAAAGAACCACCTGTGAAGGCACTCAAATAACTGAGATCGCCCTTGTTGATTCCACTAAGTAATGTACTAAAATATTCAATGTCAACGCCAGGAATTGGAAGAAGACTTCCAACTCTGACGATACAAAGAATAAGAAGAGTGTAGAGAAGTCTCTTTCTCACATCTTTGTTTTTAAACGCATCAACCAGTGTCTTGAACATTAGATCACCTCACATGTACCGCCTGCAGCTTCGATCTTCTCTTTAGCTGAAGCACTAAAAGCATTAGCCTTAACAGTAAGCTTCTTAGTGAGTTCTCCATTTCCAAGGATTTTAACACCATCACGTGGGTTCTTTACGATGCCAGACTCGATAAGAGTTTCAACTGAAACCTCGGCACCATTATCAAATCTGTCAAGAGCGCTAACATTGATTCCGATAATCTCAAGTCTGTTTCTGTTTGTGAAGCCCCTCTTAGGGATTCTTCTGTATAATGGCATCTGGCCACCTTCAAATCCTGGTCTAGGAGCTCCTGAACGAGCCTTCTGTCCCTTATGACCCTTACCTGAAGTCTTGCCATTGCCTGAACCATGTCCACGGCCTCTTCTAAAACTATCAGTTTTAGCGCCGTCTGCTGGCTTTAAATTAGATAAATCCATTTTTAAACCTCCCTATCAGATTTCTTCAACCTTTAACATATAGCCAATCTGCTGAATCTGTCCTCTTGTTGACTCATTATCTGGAAGTTCAACTGTCTTGTGCATCTTGTTGAGTCCCATAGCTTCAACTGTTCTTCTGTGCTTTGGAACAGCGCCGATTGGAGATTTTACTAAAGTTATTCTTAACTTCTTCTCTGCCATTTTATCCTCCTTGCCACAAGATGTGGCATGTATGTCTATTAAAGTCTAGCCTGCAGTCTGTGACTACAGACTGGCTCAAATATTAATTAGATTACTTAAGGATCTCGTCAACAGACTTGCCACGAAGTTTAGCAACTTCCTCAGGTGTCTTCATTGCCTGAAGTCCTTCAATAGTAGCAAATACAACGTTCTGCTTGTTGTTTGATCCTAAAGACTTTGTACGGATGTTCTTGATTCCTGCAAGCTCAAGTACTGAACGAGCTGGACCACCGGCGATAATACCAGTACCTTCTGGAGCTCTCTTAAGAAGAACTGTTGCTCCACAGAAATTACCTGTGAAATCATGTGGTACTGACTTATTAGCATCAAGCTTAACCTCAACAAGGTGCTTAATAGCATTTTCCTTACCCTTACGGATAGCTTCAGGTACCTCGGCAGCCTTGCCTACACCTGCGCCTACGTGTCCATTGCCGTCACCTACGACAACGAGTGCAGCAAATCTCATGTTACGTCCGCCCTTAACAACCTTAGTAACACGCTTGATAGCTACTACATTATCATTTAACTCTAACTGACTTGCATCAATTATAGTACGCTTCATATAACGTTACTCCTTCCAATTAGAATTCAAGGCCAGCTTCTCTAGCTGCATCAGCGAGTGCCTTTACCTTACCTGCATATATAAAACCGCCTCTATCATAAACGACTTCCTTAATGCCCTTTTCAATAGCTCTAGCAGCAACTACCTTGCCTACTACTGCAGCAGCATCAACATTGTTAGTCTTCTCGCACTCAGCCTTAACCTCTTTATCAAGAGTAGATGCTGAAACAAGTGTCTTACCAACAGTATCGTCAATAATCTGAGCGTACATATGATTATTGCTTCTAAACACAGCTAAACGTGGTCTTTCTGCAGTACCACTTAAACGATTACGTAATCTTCTATGCTTACTCTCACGAACTAAAGTTCTTGATTTCTTACTAACCATTTTTGTTCACTCCTTTATTATTTCTTACCAGTCTTACCGACCTTACGCTTAATAACTTCATCAGAATACTTGATACCCTTGCCCTTATATGGTTCTGGTCCTCTCTTAGCTCTGATTTCAGCAGCGTACTGTCCAACCTTTTCTTTATTTATACCCTTAACGATAATGCTGGAATCCTGAACAACAGTCTCAATTCCTTCAGGGTCGTCCATCTCTACTGGATGAGAATAACCTAAAGAAAGAACAAGCTTCTTGCCCTGCTTCTGTGCTCTATAACCAACACCGTTGATGTCAAGCTTTTTCTCATATCCATCAGTAACACCTATAACCATGTTCTGGATAAGTGTTCTTGTGAGTCCGTGTAATGACTTCATCTGCTTTAAGTCGTTAGGTCTTTCAACTACAACAGCAGCACCATCGTTCTTGATAGTCATCTGTGCAGGTAATACTCTCTCGAGTGTTCCCTTAGGACCCTTTACAGTCACTTTATTATTTTCTGCTATTTCAACTGTAACTCCAGCTGGGATAGCGATAGGCATTCTTCCTATACGTGACATGCCGTGTACCTCCTATATATATCTGCACATGTCCGGAATACCCAGGTCAAAGCCCAGATAAACCGCACGCAGATTTTTAATTTGAATTTAAATGTTAAATCCTACCAAACGAAAGCGATAACTTCGCCGCCAACACCGAGCTTTCTAGCTTCTTTGTCAGTGATAACACCCTTGTTAGTAGAAATAATTGCTACGCCAAGGCCGCCAAGTACTCTTGGAAGCTCTGTTGTGCTAGCATATACTCTAAGACCAGGCTTAGAAACTCTCTGAAGGCCAGAGATGATCTTTTCATTCTTATCCTTACCATATTTAAGTGTGATATGGATATCCTTAAAGTTTCCGTTGTCAACAAGCTCGTATGCTTTAATATAACCCTCATCTAAAAGAATCTTTGCGATAGCAAGCTTCATTCTTGATGATGGAACATCAACAGTATCATGCTTTGCTACGTTCGCATTACGAATTCTTGTAAGCATGTCTGCAATTGGATCTGTCATTATTATATCCTCCTTATATTTTAACAGGCTCTGATTACCAAGAAGCTTTCTTTACTCCAGGAATCTCACCCTTATAAGCTAACTCACGGAAGCAAATTCTGCAGATTCCGTATTTCTTTAAAACAGAATGTGGACGTCCACAGATTCTGCAACGTGTATAAGCTCTTGTAGAAAACTTAGGAGCCTTCTGCTGCTTAATCTTCATTGAAGTTTTAGCCATTGAACTTTCCTCCTTTAATTAGTGCTTGAATGGCATATTGAAATATGTAAGTAACTCACGAGCCTCTTCATCAGTCTTAGCTGTTGTTGTGATGATTACGTCCATACCTCTAACCTTATCAACCTTGTCATACTCGATTTCAGGGAAGATAATCTGCTCTTTAATACCAAGTGCATAGTTACCTCTTCCATCGAATGAATCAGCACTAACACCACGGAAGTCACGTACTCTAGGTAATGCGAGGTTTACGAGTCTATCAAGGAACTCGTACATCTTCTCACCACGAAGTGTAACCTTACATCCGATTGGCTGACCTTCTCTAAGCTTGAAGTTAGCGATTGACTTCTTAGCCTTAGTAGTTACAGCCTTCTGACCTGCAATCTGCTCAAGGTCTGCAATAGCAGCATCAAGGAGCTTTGAGTTCTCTTTAGCTTCGCCTACGCCCATATTTATAACAATCTTGTCGATCTTTGGAACCATCATTGGGTTCTTATAGCCGAACTTGTCTGTCATCTTCTTTACGATCTCTTCATCGTATAAAGTCTTAAGTCTACTCAACTTATGCTTCCTCCTTTCCTAATCAGTCAATAACCTTACCAGTTGCCTTTGCAACACGAACCTTCTTGTCGCCCTGCATTTCGTAACCGATCTTTGTTGTCTTACCATCAGATACATACATGATATTAGAAATATCAATAGGTGCTTCCTGATGAAGAATTCCACCCTGCTGATTTGTAGCAGATGGCTTAGCATGCTTTGTTACCATGTTAACGCCTTCAACAATAGCTGTATGATTCTTAGCATCTATTGACTTTACTTTTCCTTCACTGCCCTTGTCTTTACCAGCGATTACTCTAACTGTATCGTCTTTTTTAATCCTTACGGCTGACATGTGGCACCTCCTTATAATACTTCAGGAGCTAAAGATACGATCTTCATGAATTTCTTATCTCTAAGCTCTCTGGCTACTGGTCCAAATATACGAGTTCCCTTTGGTGTAAGGTCATCCTTAATAATTACAGCAGCGTTCTCATCAAATTTAATGTAAGAACCGTCTTTACGGCGAGCGCCCTTTACAGAACGAACTACAACCGCCTTAACAACGTCACCCTTCTTTACAACGCCGCCTGGTGTTGCATCTTTAACAGAAGCAACGATGACATCGCCTATATTAGCATATCTTCTTGTAGATCCACCCATAACACGGATGCAGAGAAGCTCTCTGGCACCAGTATTATCTGCGACTCTAAGTCTGCTTTCCTGTTGTACCATAATACTACCCCTTTCAGTAATATCAGTTTATTTGAGTTAATTACTTAGCTCTGTTAACGATTTCTACAAGTCTCCATCTCTTATCTTTTGAGAGTGGTCTTGTCTCCATAACCTTGACTGTATCTCCAATATTACAATCATTGTTCTCATCGTGAGCTTTTAACTTATATGTTCTCTTAATGATCTTGTTGTACAGAGGGTGCTTAACGTTATCCTTAACTGCAACAACGATTGTCTTATCCATCTTGTCACTTACAACGACTCCAGTACGAGTCTTTCTTAAGTTTCTCTCTTCCACAGTGAGATCTCCTTTCATAGGATTATATATCAATTAAGATTAAGCATTCTGCTGAGCGATTACAGTCTGAATTCTAGCGATGTTCTTCTTAACATCCTTAATTCTGCTTGTATTCTCGAGCTGATTTGTTGCATTCTGAAATCTTAAATTGAAAAGTTCCTTCTTTGCAGCTACTAATTCAGCATTTAATTCGTCAGCTGACTTTGCCTTTAACTCTTCTACATAATTTGTACTCTTCATTATTACTGCTCACCGCCTTCTAAATCTGCACGTGAAACTACTTTACACTTGCATGGAAGTTTATGAGTTGCAAGACGAAGTGCCTCTCTTGCTGTTTCCTCAGCTACGCCCTGGATCTCGAACATTACGCGACCTGGCTTAACTACAGCAACCCAGCACTCAAGATTACCTTTACCTTTACCCATTCGAACACCGATAGGCTTACCAGTAACAGGCTTATCTGGGAAAATCTTAATAAATACTTTACCACCACGCTTGATGTATCTTGTCATTGCGATACGCGCAGCTTCTATCTGATTAGACTTGATCCAACATGGCTCTGTTGCAACGATACCGAAATCGCCGTAGCAAATCTGATTGCCTCTTGTAGCCTTACCAGCCATAGAACCACGGAACTGTCTACGATGTTTAACTCTCTTAGGTAGTAACATTATTGCTCGCTCCCTTCCTTATTAGCCTTAGCTTTTCTAGCAGGAAGAACTTCACCTGCGTAGATCCAAACCTTGACACCAACCTTACCATATGTTGTATCAGCTTCAGCAAAGCCATAATCAATATCAGCACGAAGTGTCTGAAGTGGGATTGTACCGTCGCTGTATGACTCTGAACGAGCGATATCAGCTCCGCCTAATCTACCTGAGCAAGTTGTCTTAATACCCTTTGCTCCCTGCTTCATTGTTCTTCCCATGCATGACTTCATAGCTCTTCTGAATGAGATACGATTCTCAAGCTGCTGAGCAATGTTCTCTGCAACAAGCTGAGCATCCTTATCAGGTCTCTTAACTTCCTTGATATCAATGCTAAGCTTCTTAGCAGATGTAAGCTTCTCAACCTGCTTCTTAAGTGCATCGATTTCAGCACCGCCCTTACCAATAACAACGCCCGGCTTAGCTGTATGAATGATGATCTTAAGTCTGTCTGAAGCTCTCTCTATCTCTATTTCAGAAATACCAGCAGAATAGAGCTTTTTCTTAAGAAAAGTTCTAATCTCGTGATCTTCTACAAGGTTATTAGCGAAATCTGCGTCATTTGCATACCAATTAGACTCCCAGTCCTTAATGACACCGACTCTTAAACCATGTGGGTTAACTTTCTGTCCCATTATAATCTCCTTTCAAAACATAAAAATGTTCCGATTATCTCTCATTGAGTACTACAGTGATGTGGCTCATTCTCTTTTCGATTCTGTAAGCTCTACCCTGTGCTCTTGGATGGATTCTCTTCATTGTAGGTCCTTTGTTAGCAAAGCACTCCTCTACATATAATCTTGATGGATCCATACCGTTGTTGTTCTCAGCATTAGCTGTTGCTGATTCAATAAGTTTCTCTATAACAGATGAAGCGTATCTTGGATTGTACTTAACAATTGCAAGTGCCTCATCAACACTCTTACCTCTGATTGCATCCAATACGAAGCATGCCTTCTGTACTGAAATTCTGGCATACGATAACTTTGCGCTAGGTCTTGTATCTTTAACAGAGTTTCTCTCTCTCTTGACCTGTGATCTATGTCCCTTAGCCATCTTGATAAGCCTCCTTTCTTAAATATCTATCATCAAGCTTTCTTTTCGTCTGATTTGTGTCCTCTGTAAGTTCTTGTTGATGCGAACTCACCGAGCTTATGACCAACCATATCCTCTGTAACATATACAGGAACATGCTTTCTACCATCATGAACAGCGATTGTGTGTCCTACGAATGATGGGAAAATTGTCGAACGACGTGACCATGTCTTGATGACCTGCTTATCGTTAGATGCGTTGAGCGCATCTACTTTCTTAAGTAAGCTAGCATCTGCAAATGGTCCTTTTTTAAGTGATCGAGCCATAGGTTCAAACCTCCCTTATCTAATTCATAAAGTGATTAATATTAAGTTACTTAATATTATTTGATTGCTCTTCCATTCTTTCTTCTAATGATCAACTTGTTAGACTGCTTCTTGCTCTTACGAGTCTTAAGACCCATAGCAGGCTTGCCCCAAGGAGTCATAGGACTTGGACGACCAACTGGTGCCTTACCTTCACCACCACCGTGTGGATGGTCATTAGGGTTCATTACAGAACCTCTAACTGTAGGTCTGATTCCCA
>Ga0326512_10000903_pt1 | contig 24601 bp, 13 predicted proteins | sample 1_2617_0518_D_FD_203652 | JGI IMG/M metagenome (GOLD analysis project Ga0326512, IMG submission 203652) | Bovine rumen microbial communities from UC Davis, California, United States - 1_2617_0518 | ecosystem: Host-associated > Mammals > Digestive system > Stomach > Rumen | place: USA...
CAGAACATTCTCCTGCAAGTATTGTTAGATTGCATCCTATAATTTGTCATACTTTAACAGAATATTTTACTTTAAGATCTTTTCAAAAATTTTCTCGTTCTAATGAAATAATTTTAGATTTAAATATACCATTAGATGAAATTTATTATATGTTAAAAAAATATAAAAATCAATTTTTAGCAGATATTACTCAAACATCTAATGTTTATATTATATTGGGAGGCTCTTTCCCAACTCAAATGTTGTATTTTAGAGATTTTATTTATAAACTTAATCTCTTGTATTCTTTTTGGAGTTGTGGTATAATGATTAAAATAAAGTTTGAAGAGTCAAATTTAGGTTTTAAAAATCCATTAATTAATTTATCACAACTTGCAGAAAGTGTTTTTGATATAAGTCATACTAATAGACGTGATTATTCATTAAATTATAAAATAGATAAACGTAAAAAAAATAATTTATGGAAAGAAGAAAAAGATTTACTTTTAAAATTTCATCCTTCTGCGAAAGATTTATTTGAACAATCTTTCAATAAAATTTTTAAACAAGGGAGATGGCGTATATGATAGATGATATTATCAATACTCATGAAAAATTAGAGCATGAATTACGCTTAGCATTAGCAACAATGGAACGATCTGATAAAGTGTTTGAAATTAAAAAACAAATAATTGCCAATCAAATGAGATGTCCCCATGCTAGTGATAAATATAATTGGACAATAGCTTATGGAAAATGTCCTTATTGCGGTTTCGTTTTAGATGTAGGAGGAAATGTATGACTATTCAAGAATGGCTTGGTAAAGATAATGAAATTGGTATTTCTATTTGGGAAAGAAAATATCAACATAATGGTGAAGATTTTGAGAATTGGCTAAATAGAATAAGCGGTGATAAAGAAAATATTAAAGAAATAATTCGTAATAAGAAATTTTTATTTGGCGGACGCATTTTAGCAAATCGTGGCCTTGCAAATTCAACAAAAATTACATACTCTAATTGCTATGTAGTTTCTCCTCCAGAAGATAACCTTGAATCCATTTTTGATTGTGCAAAAAGCCTTGCAAGAACTTATTCATACGGAGGCGGAGTTGGAGTAGATTTATCAAAGCTTGCTCCTAAAGGAGCTAAAGTCCGAAATGCGGCTAAAGAAAGTTCTGGTGCAGTGTCTTTTATGGATTTATATTCTATGGTTACAGGACTTATTAGCCAAAATGGTAGACGTGGTGCTTTAATGCTATCTATAAATTGCAACCATCCAGATATTGAAGATTTTATAAATATTAAAAGTGATTTAGATAAAGTTACAAAAGCTAATACTTCTATTAAAGTTTTTGATGATTTTATGAAAGCAGCAAAAAATCATAAATCATATATTTTATCTTTTACAAGAGAAGAAACCGGAGAAGTAATTTATAAAACTATTGACGCATATGAATTATTTAAAAAAATGGCTTATAATAATTGGGATATGGGCGAGCCTGGTATGTTATTCTGGGATAGAATAAGTAATCATAATTTACTTTCTGGTTTTGAAGATTTTGAATATGCTGGAACAAATCCATGCGCGGAAGAACCACTTCCAGCAGGAGGAAGTTGTTTACTTGGCTCTATTAATTTATCTGAATTTGTAAAAACAAGCCCCGCAGGTTCAATTTATTTTGATTTTGATGATTTAGCAGAAACAGTGTATATTGCTGTAGAAGCTTTAAATGATGTTTTAGATGAAGGGCTTCCTTTACATCCATTAGCAGAACAACAAGAAAGTGTAAGAAATTGGCGACAAATTGGCCTTGGAGTAATGGGAATTGCAGATATGTTAATTAAAATGGGCATACGTTATGGCAGTAAAGAATCTCTTGAATTATGTGATACTATCGCTCATGATATATTAAATTTTGCCGCATATGCTTCTTGCAATTTAGCCGCGCAAAAAGGAACTTTTCCTAAATATGATTTTCATAAATTAAATCAATCAGATTTCTTTTTAAATAATTTAGATGATAAAGTCCGAGCAATTATTGCAAAAAATGGCCTTGCTAATAGTCAATTATTAACAATTGCACCAACAGGAACTTTAAGCACTATGTTAGGTATTAGTGGTGGTATTGAGCCAATTTTTGCAAATTATTATACTCGTAAAACTGAAAGTCTTTATGGAAAAGATGTTGAATATAAAGTTTATACACCTATTGTAAAAGAATATATAGAGAAAAATCATCTTTCCGACGATAGCCAACTTCCAGATTATTTTATTACCGCGGGAGAATTAGATTATCATCAAAGAATAGATATGCAAGCCACTTGGCAAAAATATATTGATGCTTCTATTTCTTCAACAGTAAATCTCCCTGAAACAGCAACTGTAGAAGATGTTATGAATATTTATATGGAAGCTTGGGAGAAAGGTTTAAAAGGTATTACTGTTTTCAGAAATAATTGCCGTCGTGCAGGAATATTAACTACTGAAAAAAAAGATTCGGCAAAAGAAATTCATCCAGAAGATTTTCCAGTAATTTTTGATTCTATTACTCCAGTATCTCGTAAAACGTTAGGAACTACGCATGGTAATACATATTGTCGCCATTGCGCTTGTGGAACTTTATACATTACTATTAATTGCGATGATGATGGTAATTTAGTTGAAACTTTTATTGAAAGTAGTAAAGGCGGTATTTGTAAAGCTAATACTGCTGCGGTAAATAGATTAATTTCTGTTGGCCTTCGTTCTGGAGTAAAGGTAACTGAAATTATTGATCAATTAAAAGGTATTTATTGTCCAGCTTGCGCAAAAACTAATAAAACAGTAGATGGTTTATCTTGTCCAGATATTATGGCAAAAACCTTACAAGCATTTTATTATGGCGAAGAGGAAAAACCTCAAAAAAATGCTGTAAAAAGTAAAAAAGCTATTGAAATTGAAACAAATGAAAAATGTCCTGAGTGTGGCGAGTCTATTCGTAGAGAAGGCGGATGTGTTATTTGTAGTAGTTGTGGATGGAGTAAATGCGGTTAATGTTTGACTTTTTCTAAAATTTATGATATATTAAGATAAAGGATAGGAAAGATTAGCTACCTTTCTGATAAGCGTTCAACTCCCGCTTCCTTTATCTTTTTATTTTGGAGTTGAAGGAGTTAAGAATATGCGAGATATTATTTGTGGAATATATCGCATTCATAATAATCTTAATAATAAAGATTATATTGGTCAAGCGATAGACATATATCAAAGATGGCGACAACATAAAGCACGATACGATAATTGTGCTATTCATAGAGCTATAAATAAATATGGAATTGATAATTTTACTTTTTCAATTCTTGAAGAATGTAGTGAAGAACTATTAGATGAAAAAGAAATTTATTGGATTAATTATTATAATAGTTATTTTAATGGTTATAATGAAACTTCTGGAGGAAAACGTCCTATTCATACAATTTGTAATAGACAAATTGAAATGTATGATTTAAATGGAAATTATATAAAAGATTTTCCATCTATGAGTGCTGCAGCAAGAGAATTAAAATGTGAACCTTCTTTAATAAATGCAGTAATTCAACAACGACGTCCCACTGCAAAAGGCTATCAATTTAAATCAAAAAATGATGATACAGTTATAATAAAACCTTTTGTTAAAAAGAAGAGTGGTCCTTCTGGCAAAGAAGTAATTCAATATGATTTAGAAGATAATATTATAGCAGAATATATTAGTGCAAGTGAAGCCGCAAGACAAACTGGATTACACGCTCAAAATATAAGCGGAGTTTGTCGTGGCATAAAGAAAACTTGCGGTGGCTATAAATGGAGATATAAAAATGAGCAGGCATAAAGCCTGCTCTTTTCTTTTTAATATTTGACTTTTTCAAAAAACCATGATATAATTATTATAAAGTAAAGGAGTGGTTGTGATGTAAATGGTATATAATATATTTATTATTATTTTATGTATTACTATAATATTTTTAAGTATTAAATTACATAAAAAAATTGTTGTAGATAATACAGAAGTTAATAATTATAAACATGAAATTGAAAAATTAAATGAACAAAAAGAAGATTTAGAAAAAGATATTAAAGTACAATATGAATTAATAGAAGAATACGATAATAAAATTTCAGAAGTTCAAAATAAATATCGAGAAGAGTTAAATAAAAAAACTGAAGATTTAAATTTATATTTTGAGCATCAAAAAAATACGCGACAGTCAGAAATAGATACAAATTTTGAGCGATTGCTGCGCGAAAAAGAAGAAAATTTAAAAAATCAATATATTAAATTAGAACGAGAAGAACTAGAAAAAGAACATAAATTTAAACAAGAAATTTCCGAAAATATTGAAGCTGCACGAAAAAGTCAAAATAATATTCTTGCTGATACTTTATATCAACAACAAAGGTATGAAGCTTTATTAGAACCCTTACGACAATATGAAAGAGATTTACAGGAAAAATTGTATTATACAATACAAGTTCCTGATGAATATAAAGATGATATAAATTTTCTAGTTACAACTGTTTCTCAAAAGGTTCAACATCCAGACATTATAAATAAACTTGTTTGGGCAGAATATGTTAAACCTTATATAGATGGAACTTTTAAACGAGCTTGTATAGAAGATAAACCTGGCATTTATAAAATCACTAATATTGATAGTGGAAAATGCTATATTGGTAAAAGTACTAATGTTAAAAAAAGAATTACAGATCACTTTAAAAGTTCTATCGGAATTAAAACAATTGCTGACCAAACTGTTCACCACGAAATTTGGAAAACAGGATTCTGGAATTGGACTATTGAAGTTATTATGTATTGCGATAAAGAGCAATTAAATGAACTAGAAAAATATTATATAGATTTTTTCAAATCAAATGAATTTGGTTTTAATAAAACTAAGGGTGGGGAAGGTTAATGAATTTTCAAACAATTGCTACACTTAAATTAATGGAAAAAGGTAAAATAATTTATACTATTAAATTTGAAAATTTACTTTCATATGATTTTATTTGGGATAGTAAAGAATTATGTATTTTACATTTAGTTACTTCAAGTTTAAATATTAATGATTTAAATATGCTGATAGCAAAGCCATATGATTCATATGTTTTAATTGGAGTTAAAAAAGTTTTTACAGAAAACGATGAAAAAACTTATGACATTCCTGCGCGAGTATTTAAGCATGCTATTATAAAAGGAGATTATAATAGAACTGATTTAACTTTTTACGAAACTTGGAGAGAGCCTAATGATTAAAGAAGTTTTAAAATATCGAGGTAATTCAAAATATATTTGTATTCTTGCTCTAAATGAAAAAGATAAATTATTTGTGTTTTATGCACTAACTGGTAATTTAGTTATTAATATAGAAAAAGAAACTACAGATTATAATTTGGGCCTCGCTCGAAAAATGATTTTTAGCACTTACGAAAATTACGAAATAAATATTCCAATAAAACCTACCGAACAAAATCATATGTTTCATATTATTGAAATAGATAATGAAAAAGAATATGAACATATTTGTTCAGTAGTGGAGAGTTTAGTATGAATGATGAAGTATTAGCAACCAATAGTGTAGAAGAAATCGTAGAAGAAACAACTTCTGCGGTTGAAAACAAAGTAAATCAACTACAATTTCACAATCGCGCAGAAAGACGCGCTTTTGCTAAAAAGCTAGGTAAAACTGGTCGCGCACAATTTGGCTCTATTTCAGAAACAGCTAAAAAACTTAATTATATAAATTTAATTCAACAACTAAGAGAACTAAATGAGAAAAAGGAGAATGAAAATTATGAACAAGCAGCTGAAAACTGAGACATTAGTATTTAAAGTAGATAGCGAACAGTTAGCTATGGATACAATTGAAGAGTATAAGAATAACCAAACTGTAGATGGTTATACTCTTACGAAATATAATACAACTTATAAGTCTAAGAAAGATCGAAAAACTCATGAAATTATTGATGAATTTTGGCTTGTAAGTGTAACTAAAGAATATGAGGTAATGTAATATGGCAGATTTTATGGATATTGCTGATGGACTTGTTACTCAAGAAGAGGCTCGTCCACTATTAGATATGATTGAACAAATTATGACTATCCCAGAAGAAAATTTAGATGAAACTTCTGTAGAAGTTATTTCTGGTATGATTAAAGGAGCTTTAACTCCTAGAATTAAGGAAACTTCAATTAAAGATGTTATTAAAAGTTTTGAAGATGATAATTTAAGTCGCGCGCAAGCATCTAAAATTGTAGAGCAGAATAAAAATACTATTCAAAGCGCGATTGATGAATTAAATCCCTCACCTAATAAGAGAGCATTATTAGACGCTACTTTTGATTTCTTTTATGATGTTTTTGATGAAGCATTTTCACGTTATCATTCTTATGCTTTTGAACTTCCTATTAAGATAGATAATGAAAAATATATTCCTACTTATGCACATGAAACTGATGCTTGCGCAGATATTTATGCTTCTCAAGAAGTTACAATTCCTGCTCATTCACTTTCTGTTAAAGTTCCTACTGGATTACGAATTGCTTTACCAGAAGGTTGGGTAGCAAAAATTGCTCCACGTTCAAGTATTGGTATGAAAACTGGATTGCGTCTTTCTAATTCTATTGGAATTATTGACGCAGATTATCGTGGAGAAATTGGAGTAATTTATGATAATATTTCTGATTCTGATTATACTATTAAAGCTGGCGACCGAATCGCGCAAATGTGGGTCGAACGTGTTGAACGTTTTAAGCCTGTAATTGTTGATACTCTTCCTACAACTGAACGTGGTGAAGGTGGATTTGGTAGCACTGGTCAATAATGGCAATTAATATATATTCTGTCGCTAATCATTTAGAGTCTGAAGGTTGGACTTTGATTAGCGACAATTATAAAAATTTAGACACAGAATTGGAAATGAAATGCCCTGCAGGACATTTACAAAAACAAACCTATCGGCAATGGCGCAAACGTCCTCAATGTGAAGTTTGTATTGCTGGAGATCCTTATAAAGTTAAAAAAAATAAAGTGCCAATCAAAAAGATTGACACAACAAGAATTTTAGCTTTAGATGCAGCTACAATTATTACTGGTTACTCAATTTATGATGATGGAGTTCTTGTTAGCTATGGAACTTATAAAGTTGATAAAGAACTTCCTACAGAAGAAAGAATTAATCAAATTAAAAAATGGCTAATTGCTGCAATTAAAGAATGGGAGCCTGATTTTCTTGGCCTCGAGCACATCCAGCTCCAAAGTTATGGCAAAAATTCCTCTCAATTTCAAGTTGAAACATATAGAGTTTTAGCAAACTTACAAGGAGTATTATTAGATGTAGCTTTTGAAGCTTGTATAGATCATGGACTTGCTTACGCTGTTGAATGGCGAAAATATTGCGGCGTTGGTGAAGGCACCGGTCGCGAAAATAAAAAGAAACAAGCACAAAATAAAGTTAAATTATGGTACAACCAAGATTGTACACAAGATGAAGCTGACGCAATTTGTATTGGAAAATATTTTGTCAGCTATTTAAAGAAAACAAAATCTACTTGGGGTGAAGTATTATGATTAAAATTAAATTAAATGATATAGTAAATGCAACTGAAACTTTTAATAAAATTATGCAACAATCTTTTAAAGGTTCTCTTGCTTTTAAAATCGCGAGACTCGCGCGCGAATTAGATAAAGAAATGCAAACTTTTAATGCGGAAAGACAAAAGATTATTCAAAAATATGGTGAAAAAGATGAAAATGGAGAATTAAAAATTGATGAAAAAGGTTTAGTTAAATTTAATAAAACTAATCTTAAAGAAATAAATGAAGAATTTAATTCTTTATTAGATACTGATTTAGAGATTAATGTTGATAAATTACCAATGGATAGTATTGATAATTTTGAAATTACTCCACAAGAAATGTTACAAATTGAAGTATTTTTTGAAGATTGAAATAAATAAAAATAAGACCCTCTACTTTAATAGTAGAGGGTTTTTAAATAAAATCTTAAATTATAAACTTATTGGCGTTATAATTGGTTCTTGTTCCTATTGCTTTCCAACAATTATGCTTTTAGTAACAACACCATTTTCTACATGATATATTGAAATTTGTTGATAACTAACTCTTATCGCAGAATATATACTACCATCTCCATTTGAACTTTTTATAGCAAAAGTTTTTGGTTCTTGTTCATTTTCTATTATTAATCCATCGCCATCATTCCAAGTATGAGCTTCCATTCTTAAATAATTCTTAGAGTCTGACATATTTGTCCCATCACCAATAAATAAAGAGCCTTGACTTGAAAGATTAATTGTTGTGTCTCCTTTAATACTAGCCCCACTTAAAATTACAGAACCATCAGTTTTAACTTGAAAAGGAGCTGCATTCCAATCTTCTGCGCCAAACCACATTCTATGTGAAGCATTAGAGCCACTATCTAAACAAAAATAACTTTTGCCGGAACCAGCTTTAATATAATTCCCATTTATAATCCAATTTGCTATATAACCAGAAGTTGCAGTAATTGCTCCAGTAAGATTTACATTATTTGCCGATAAACTACCATCCCATCCTATTCCTACATAAGCAAATCTAGAAGGAGAACTAGCCTGGCACAAAAAAGCCCATCCTCCCGGCATATCTCCAGCAGCCCAAGCCCCATAATTATTTAAAGAAGCAGTATATGTTGTATCTCCAATTGTATTAGTTTTTTGAATCCAATTATCTGTAATTGTCCAACCAGCAATTGATCCTCCTGTAGTATAAATATTCCCAGTTATTTCTACACTATCATTATTAATTTTAAAATTTCCTGAACTAATTGTCAGATTATTAGAACTAGCAATAGTTATAGTTCCTGTACTAGCTATATCTATACTATTATCTTGAATTGTAATACCAGAAGCACTAACTTTAGGAACTCCATCTTTAATTGTATTATTTATACTTGTTACAGCCATAGTTATTCCTTGAGGTCCTTGAACAATGTCATTTAAAGTTGTATAATCTCCTTGTATAGTACTAATTTGACTTTGTAAAGATTCTGAAGTAATTGTAAGTTTATTAACATTTCCATTCGTATCTGCAATTTGACTACTAACTCCATTAATATCATCGTTTATTTTACCAATATAATAATCAAAATCTTCGCCCTTAATAGACAAACTACTTGCAGTTATATTACCTGTAATATCTACATCTGAAGCATAAAGATATCCATTATGTTTAACATAAAAATTTCCACTTCCTGCAGAAAAAGCTATATCAGAAACATTAGGATTAGCATTTAAATAAGTTGTCTTATCTACAGAACTTAACACTTGATCAAATAAAAACCAATCTCCAATTTTTCCATTTGTAGCAATAATTGAACCTTCTATTTCTGCATTACTAGCATATAAATAACCTTCATAAGTAACATAAAAACGATTACCATAAGAATCAGTATTTTTATTTCTAGAATGTTTTATTTGACTTACTTCAAAAGCAATATTAGATAATTGTTCAACAGAATTAATATCATTATTTAATTTTAATATTGTATATGTATCAAACTCATAATTATAATAAAAATTTCTAGAAGTTTTAGACAATCCTTCACTACCTATTATCCAACCGCCAATATTCCCAAGAATAGCTTCTATTTCACCTTTAACAATTAATGAAGTTTGTCTATTTAATAAATCATATTTTAATTGTATTCCAGAATTATCATCTCCTATTATAAAAGGAGTATCTATATTTTCTCCTCCTACAAGTTTTACAAGAGGCTCTTCCATTCCTTTAGTATATATTCCTAATTCAGAAGTATTAATATTATTTTTTAAATAAATACCGCCTTTAAAATCATTTGCGTTTGTATCCCACCAATCTAATCTTCCATTATTAAATTCTCCTAAAGAAGAACTATATAATAAATTAGGTTTAATAACCCAACCAGTTTCTCCTCCAATATAACCTGTATCAGCAGTAATTGCCCCTTTAATATATAAATTATTATCATTAAATTTTAAAATTGCTTCATTCTCATCATTAAATAATTCAATAGTAGGAGAAGTTAAAGATTCTCCAGCGGTAAAAATAGCTTTATTATTAATACTATGAAAATCTCCATCTCCAATAATCCAACCATTTTCTCCGCCAAACCAGCCCCATTTAGCGTACAATCCTCCTTTTAAAGCCATATCTCCTTTTAAAGCATCAAAATATAGCATTCCTTCATCTTGACCATGGTCAGTATTTTTTTTAAAAAAACCCATAGATCCATTTGTAACTCTAAAATAAGAAGGTATAGAAGTATAATCTCCGTTATCTTCTAATCTTCGCATTAATCCATCAATTCTTAAACCAATATTATTATTAAGAATGATACTTTCAATATTATCCGTTTTAGGAAAAGCTAAACCAATATCTCCGTTAATTATTCTAACTGCGTCTGATTCTATTGGAATAGCTAAAGCACTATCATTAGTTAATAAACCAAAAGTATTTACAGTTCCTGCATTTTGAATAGAAGAGTTTAATATTTCAGAATCAATATTACCTTTACTATCAAATAAATTTGAAGCCATAGTAAAAGCTTGAGAATTACGTTGCATAGATTGAGTTTGAGCTACTATAGAAGAAAATAAATCTTCAAATTTAGTTTTATAATTTTTTATTGTATAAGTATCTTCCCAAGGTTTGTCTAAATTTAAATTTACTTCAGAAATATAACCTTGTACATTTTCAAATTTTAATTCAATATCATTAATATGAACTAATTGACCAATTTTATTATAAACTTCTCTTATAAAATCTATATTCTTAATTAAAGGCGTAATAGAATATGAAACTTTAGGAGAAGAATTTTCTTTCATAATTTTTAAAGCATCTAAATAAATTGCATCCGCGGCGGTAGATAAAGCATAACAAAATTTATAATTTTTATGTAAATTAAAAATGGCAACCTCAGGTTTAATTGTTAAATAATGGCCAATTTTTCCATTTTGATTTGTTCTGAAAAGAAGATGATAATCTTTATCTTTTTCTAAAGCTGTTTCTCCACAATAAATCATATTTATAGGAGTAGTAGTTAAAAAATTAAAATAAGTATTATAAAATCTTGGATAAACTATAGAATATTTTTCTTGATCAAAATTAGCCCAATAATTAGTTAAATCACTAATTATTTCTGTTTCAATCATATCACCATTCGTGCTATCATAAGTAATTTCACTTAATCTTGCTTGCTGTTTTATTTGATCAAAAGTTCTATATAATATTGAATCTATTTTTGTATCAATAATATTTTTCGCGCCAGTAATTATTAATGCAGGTTTTATTTCATTAGTTCTATCATTTTTTAAAAAAATAAACTGACAACCTTCTTCAGTATTAATTGATAAATAATAATTTTTAGTAGGGTCATGTCGTTCTCCATCCAACCAATAACAATTTCTATAAACAAAATGAATATTATTTTTTCCTCTTAATTGATTAATTATATCATCATTTAATAAAATACAAGGATAGTATCTCATTTCATTTTCTAAATAATAATAATAATCAATTTTTAATTCAAAGTTTAAAACATTATCTTCAAATAAAACTTTATCCCAAGTAAAGCCTACATTTTCATTTTCTGAAGAGTTATTAAAAAAATCATTCAATAAAAATATATGGTTACTTTGACAAGAAGCATAATTATCTTCAGGAGTCCAAGTTCCTTCTCTTAAAGCCGCGCCCATTAAACGTTCAAAATTAACTATCTTTTCCTCTTTTTCTTTTAATTGTGCGTCTTTGAAATCGTTATAATTATTTATTATTTCTTCTATATCATTTATTTTATTAGTTACATTTATTATATTATCTTGCGCGTCTTTTAATTGAGAACCCCATAATTGTAACATTTTTTTTGTTGGTACGTTTGGTTTATAAGAAAAAGTAGCATAAACATAAGAAATATTACTAGGTAGAATTCTAATTCTAATTTTTGTTACAAGTCCATCAGAATCTTTTTCAAAAGAAATATCTTCAGAAGAAATTAAAGAATTGGGAATCACTTCTCCTGTATTATTATTTTTTTCTTTATATAACCTAAAACTATTTTGGTTTAATTCTCCAAAAGCTCGATTCATTATTATATAATAATCTTGCCTTGCTTCATCAAAAATAACTAAAAAAGATAGGGGATTAATGTCTGTATAAGAAGGATCTACATTACCATTTCCTATTGCAATTAACTGAGAATTAAAATTAGCAATTCTAGTTAAAGCTTCTTTTTCAAACGATTCTAAAACAGTTTTTTTTGCTTCAAGAAGAGGTTTTTTATAATTGTAATAAAGTTGCTGATAAGATTGATTTAAAATTTCTGAATTAATTTTATATAAATCTCTTTGATAATTTTTAATTTCTTGATATTGATCTTCTGCAATTGTCCCAATTTTATATAAATAATCAAAATTTAAAATATAGTTTTCTAAAGCTAAATTCGCGGCAGAATCACTTAAATTAATTTCTCCTGCAAAAGTCCCGCTATCACTTAATTTTTGAACAAACATTTTACTTACTAAATCTATACTATCCATTTCTCTTGTAATTTGAGTAGTATCATAACCATAATTCAAATCTATTATTCCATCTTGCTCATTAATAAAATTATTATAAAAAATAACTTTTCTATCAATAATATGATAATTATCATCATAAGAATATTCAAATTTACAATAGACTTCAAAAGTTTCTGCAATTTTTTGTAATAGATTATATCTATTACTTTCTTTTTCTTCCATAGGGAGTATTTTTTCTAATTGCGAACCATCTAAAACAGTTGTAGAAGGAATTAAAATTTCTTCTTTCCCATTTGAAACAATATCCCAACTAGAAACATATGGTTCTTTATAAACTTTATGTTTATCCCAAGAATTGTTGTATAAAGACCAATCCATATTAATTTCATAATCCCAATAAGAATTTTTTAAAACTTTTTCAATCCAATAATTAATATTTTCTATAGGCATTAGACCTTCTTGTTTTTCATTCCATTTAGATAAATCTTCTAAATAATCCTTGTGTAATAAAGAAATATTATAACCTTGTTTCCCTAATTCATGAAAAGCAAGACCTTCACAAGACACTTCACAATTTTTTTCAAAATTATTATGAGTTTCTTTAACATTAGTAATAATAAATTCAAAAATTTTTTCTTTATTCGGAATATTTTTATTAAAAATTACTTTTATTTTTCTCATATTTGCTACGATATTACCATTACGAACATTATACCAAATAGGATTTTCTTTTAATTCAGAATTTTTTTTAAAATACGGTTCTTCATCTACATTACTATTCTCTTTAATATACATTGGAATTTTAAAAGAAAAAGTATTATCTCCATCATCTTTTAATTCCATTTTAGGTTCTTGAATTGCTCCTTTGTTCTCTAAATTGAAAGGCTTCAAGACAGTAATAAAACTATCTTGAAGCGTCCAAATAGAGACCTCATAATTACGAATATCTTTTTTATTAATCATAAAGTCTCCTCCTTTAACTCTTATAAGTACATATTTTTATAAAAAATTAAGAAATCATTTAAATCTTCGCTTGAAGTAATAGTATGAAAAGTTTCAATTTGTCCTGTTGAATTTAAACGATCTCTTCCTTCTATAATTAAGTAATTAGATTTTATCATATCTCCTACATTTTCTTCAATAACTAAATGAGTTTCTTGTCCATTATTATTTTGATATCTAATGTTAAAAGTACCAACAGATTCTCCTGTCTTAGAATTAATAATAAAAGAAATATCATTAGTATAAAAAAATCTCTTCATTTCTTCTCTTAATTCTGATAATGAAGTAGATTTATTAATACTTCTTATGGCCCATGCTCGCGCGTAATATTCTACAACTTTTTCTCTAACTTTTTCCATTAAATCAATTTTATTGAAAGAATTTGCTTCATAAAAAATTTTTATAGCTTCATTATAACTTGTTAAAATATTAGGAGTAGTAAACAAAAAAACATTATTCCCAATAGTAATATTAGAATATGAATCTGAAGTTATAGTATTTTTAGGAGAAATAATATAACCATTATTATCAAATTGCATTATTAAAGAAAATTTAATAATTGGATAACTTTTTGCTGTGCCACTATAAAATAAAAAAGCAGGAGTATTATTATTAATATTTAAACCTTGAGATTGTTCTGCAAAAACACCTATTCTTTCTCCAATATAAGTATGACCAACATAAGAACCATGTGTAATAAGAATATTCCCTCCTAAAAAATATTCCCCTGTTAATATTTGTTGAGAAGGTAATCTATCTTCTAAAATAATTTTTATCATATCTTTATCTGTTAAAGCTTCAATTTTATTTATATTTTCATCTTCTAAATTTAATGGTTCTAAAGTTTTTTTATCTAAATAATTTGGCATATAATTTAATTTTGAATACCAAAAAGGGTCATCCATTGTAAACTCCAAAGAAATTTCTCCTTTATAGATAGTAGTACTTGTATTATAAGAAAAATTATTTATATTAATTGTAGTTTGTTTTTCAAAAGGTATGCAAGAAATTATAGGCGAAGAAGAAACTCTTGCTAAAATAGCTCGATTTGGATGTTCAGCTAAAATTAATTCTCGTTCCACTCCAGGCGCAAACCATTCTCTAAAATCGTCTAATTGATTTTCACTTATTTCATCTGTTACCAATATTAAACTTAATCTATTAGGCTCTAAACGAGTTCCCCAATATAATTGACCATCTAACATATCGTAAGTAGTAGTTGAGTCAGAAAAAGAAGAATAAAGATTAATCTCTTTTTTTTCTGGAATTGTAGCGATTAAATTAAAATCTTCAATTGCTTTACCTCCATAAGTAAAACTAACAAAAGAACGATTCATGTAGGGTAGGCTATTGCCTACCCCATCATGTGTCGCTTGATAAACTTGTGTTATATCTTGAAAATTTGAAGAAACTTCATTTCCAATTAAATTTCCCATTATCCATTACCTCCTTGAAATACTCCGCATTCCAGATTTACGAGCAATTCTAACAATTTCATCCATTGTCGCTTGTGCGGCTTCACGAGCACTATAATTATCAGAAAGTTCTTGGACCTCCATATGGAATTCAAGATGTTCAATAGTTACTCCAGAATCATTATTATTTATATTATTATATGTATTTACATTTGGTAAATTATTAATAATATTAGATAAGCCTGCAACTGCACGAGAAGTAGTATCTATTCCGTCTAATAAATGAGCACGTAAAGTTTGCATTTGTTCAAAATTGAAAATATGTTCTGGTTTATTTTTTGTTCCATCTACCCAAGCGGGGCCGGTATAATCAATATCTCCGCCTTGAGCATATTTTTTCCTAATTTTTGATTTGGGATCTTTCAAATCTGCGGGTTTTCCACTACTTATTCCTGCTGCAGGCATATTATATTTTCGTTCTTGAATACTTTTTCCAGTTCCTTTTGTAGATAAATTTTCAAATTTATTTTCCCCAAGTCCTTTATGACTTCTATATTGATTGATAATAGTTTTTAAAGTGTTATAAGGAGGTGGATTAATCCATTCTCCTTTTTTATTATTCCAAACCCAATCTTTTAAACCAGCCCAGTGTTGTGATAACCATTTACTAAAATCTGCTTCATTTTTATCTGGATGTGATTTCATCCATCTATTAAAATACCATTTTAAAGCCTTCGCTCCATGCTCTTTATCTAAAAATTGAGACATAGTTAAATATTCCTCATAAATTCCTTCTGGAGCGTGTTTTTTAACAATATTTTTCCATTCTTCTTCATAGTTTGCTTCCGTATTTTGGGGATCTATGAATACTTCTGGAGAATCAGGCATTGTAAGATCTTGAGAATCAAGAAATTCTAAATCAGAATTTTCTTCTGAAACTCTTGGATCTGAAACTGGAATAGAAGATTTTTTTTGTTCTTCTGTGGCAGAATCTCCAATTATTAAATCTGATGAAGAACTTGGCATTATTAGTTCTTCAGAACCCAAAGGATTTATTTCTGGAGGATTTGAAACAAAAGAATCCGCTTTTTCTGTAAGTCCTTCAATTATTAATCCATCTTGTTCTGTTTCTTCTTTTTGAGTAAGTTCTTGTTTTTGCTCTTTATTTTTATTAATTTCCTCATTTTGTTGTTTAATATATTCTGTTAAATCTTTAACTTGAGTAGAAAGTAGTGAAGTAAAATTACTATTAGAACTAGAAGCTACTGTTTTATCTAAAGGAGTTTGGCTATCAGGACTTGGATTATCGCCTAAATAATCTCCATCAACTTGGACATTTATTCCTTTTCCTTCTGCTTTTGCATTAGTATCTGCATCCAATAATTGTATTTTTTCTAAAATATCATGTAAATACTGTTGTCTTTCAAGTTCACTTTGAGAAAAAGATTCTTTCTTATTATTTAAAATATATGCACTTAATTCTCGAGGATTCAAATCTATCATTTTCCTATTAACTTCTTCCCAAATAAGACCGTATTTAACTTGATAATCTAAAGCTTTTTGCATAATATCTGTTTGAGTTTCTAAAGCTTCAACAGTGTCATTAGTCATTTCTTCAAAATTATCAATTAAAGCTTCTTGCTGATTAAAATATATTTCTTGTTGCTTATCTTGAATCTTTTCTTGTAAATCACGAATTGTTGAAGTAGAACTTCCAGACATTTCAGCTGCGGTCAATTGCATTAATAATAAACTAAGTTCTTTTTCATCTTTATCACTTTCAGCTTTTTTACGTTCTTTTTCCAAAGAGTTTCTCATACCTTCTACAGTTTTGCTCGCAGCATCATCAATTGCTTCTGTTAAATCTTTCTTTTCATCAATTAAATCCTGATGTTCTTGTTTTACAGCATCTTTTACTAAATTTTGAACTTCAATTTGATTATCTATTAAAGTATTCTGTAAATCTAATAATTTACTATCAATATTTAAATTATCTTTATCTATAGCATTAATTTTTTCAGTGTAACCATTAATTTCATCTGTTGCGCCTTGCAATCTTGCAACTCCAGCATTTACCGCGGCCTGCATTTTTTCAGGAGATAATTCTGAAGAATCATCAAATAATTTATTTCCAGAAGCATCATATTGCATAAAACGTTCAAGACCTAAACCTTGTATAACTTCAAAAACAGTTTGAGCATCATAAATATATTCTCCAGTAGGAGATTTTCTGCTCAATTCTTCTAGTAACTCAGGAAAACTAAAACCTTGAGTATTAAAAGTGCCAGTTACATTTTCTAATGCTTGTTCGCCAAATTCTTTTCCTTCAGCAGCTTTATTACCATTTTTATCATATAAAATGCCATTTTTAACATAATTACCTTCAGTATCTACTTTATATCCTTCTGCATTTCTTTTTTCTCTATTATAGTCAATTTTAATTTCTTTATTTAAAGGAGTTTCATCAAAAGTAGCTACTCCAGTTTTTTCATCATAGGTAATTGGCATACCACTTGTATCTCTATATAAAGAAACTGCTCTTGCTCTATCTTGTTCTAATCCAATTTTTCTTTCACTATTAGTTTGTTTACTACTTTGTAAATATTCAGCTTCTTCAACCATTAAAGCATAAATTCCTGCACCATTAGCTTGTCTATCTTTTTGGGCAAGATTAATTTTAGTTTCAATTTCTCCAATACTACTAGTTAATGCATCAATTTTCTTTAAAGTGTTATACCATTTATCTATATTAGTAGTTATACCAGGAATAGTTTTGGTTAGCTCGCTCATTTGATCGTTAATATCATATAAATTAATTTTTAAATTTTCTCCTTCTGTCTCTGATTTTTTCCAAGCATCATAAGCTTCTGTAAAAGCATCTGGCGCTGTATCAAAAGATTCTAAGAAAGCTTGAGCCGCGCGATTCAAATCATCGGAATGAGCTTCATCATAATTAGCAAAATATTCTTCGTTATTAAATCTGCCTAATTTTTGTAAAATACCTGCTTCAGCAAGTAAAGCAGTTTGTTCATCCCCTGAAAATATAGAATTATTATTAGCATCTTTACTAGTTAACCATTTTATAAATTCAGTTTGATTTAAATTTCCATTCTTATTAAAAAGATACTCAGGTATTTCAATTTCTTTTTGAGTTGTAGCTCTAATTGAAGTATTCCATTGTTCTTTTTCTTCATCTGTTAATTCATCATAAGTTTTTCCTTTAAAAGCTTCTGCAACAGTCTGTGCTTTATTCCCAATATATCTTCTTTCATAACCTTTATTATCCCGATCTTGAACATCTATAGTTATTGTTCTATCAGAATTTATATTAATATTTTCTAAACCATCGGTTCTTTTAGTAACTTTACCAGTAGTTGAATCAGCTTGATAAAATTGACCATAAACACTTTGATTTAAATTATCAGCTTCTTTTCCTGCATTAGCTTCTTTTTCTTCTGTAATTATTTTATTATTTTCAATATCTTTAACATATTCATCAGCACGTTTCATTAAATTCTCAAGTTTTTGAGTATTAGTAGTTCCTGATAATTTAATTATTTTATTGTACTCAGCTGCTAATTTATTCAATCTCTGCTGAGACAATTCTATCTCTCTAGCTAACTCTGCCCAGGTTTCAAATTCTTTAGTAACGCCAGGAGTCCATTTAAGCATTTCTTCAATTTGGTTATTAATTTCTAAAATTTTAGTTTTTAATTCTTCTTCTGTTTCAACACTATCTGCGATAGCTTGTTTGGCTTTATTCCACTCTTCTGGAGATTGTTTAATGTACTCTAAATACGCAGCAGCAGCTTTTTCAAGATCTTCTTGAGAAGCAGTTTCTAAACTATCAAAATATTTAGTTCCATTAACATACTGCATCGCTTCACCCAAGCCTGCTTGGACAAGAATTTCAGCCTGAGTTCTAGCATTATAAATAGAGTTACCATTTACATCCTTAGCAGTAAGTTCATTTAAAAATTTCTCTGGATCAGAAATATCTAAATTAACTAAGCCCTTTTTTTCAATAGTTTTTACTAATCCATTATCATAAGCATCAACTGCTGTTTTTGCCGCTGAATATATTTCATTCGCAGTTGAATATTTTTTACTTTCTGTTAGATATTTTTGTCTAGCTTCGCTAGCTGTTTTTGTTAATTTATATTTTCCAGTTTTAGAATCTTTTTCATAATAATTTTTTTCCCTGTTAGTTAATTTATTATAATCTTCTTTAGATATATTTTCTTTTAAATCTTTAGCATATTCAGTTTTCTCCATTTCTTTTTCAGCTGCATCCATTTTTTTCTTTTGTTCATTCATTATTTTTTCTTGATCATTTCTAAATTCTTTAGTGATTCCATCATTTTTCTTTAAATTATCTCTAATAGTTTTATATACACCTTTTAATATATATTTTCCACCTTTTTTAACATAATAATCTTTAACTTCATCAGGCGGTTCTTTAGAGTAAGATGGCTTTAAATCTAATAAATTTGATAAACTGCCTGCTTCTTTTACATATTCTCCGTCTTTGGTTAATACAGGATTATTTTTAGTGATAAAGAAAGTAGCCTCATTTTTCCCTCTTTGTTGAATTATTTTTTGATATTTTTTTCTTAAAATATAATTATCATTTTTATCTGGTTTTTTCCCATATAATTTTTTTTCATCGTCTGATAATTGATTATAAGTATCTTTATCTATTGTTTTTTCAACACTTTGAGCATTTGATAATTTAGCTCCTTTATTATAAACTAAATTACCATTTTCATCTAATTTATAAAGCCCATTAAATATTGCTTCAGAATAATCTATGTCTCCTTCTTGATATTTTTTGCTTGATCTTAATTTCCACTTACCTTTTTTCTCATTATAAGTATATCTTTCTTTATCTTCTTCAGATAATCCATTATATTCTTTATTACTAATAAATGTTTTTTTATTTTTTTTCTCAGCTTCTTTTTTACTTAAAGTAAAACCATATCTTTTTGCGTCTTCTCTTAATTGTGCTTCTTTTTCTTTTCTTTCATTCTGTGTAGCTTCTAATTTTTTCCTTGTCTCTTCAGCCTGCTGTTTCAAATTTTCTAATAGCTTTTTATCATTATTACCAGTTTGATTTTGTAATTGATTATATTTAGCAGTTAATAAATTTAACTTATGTTGTAGTGAAACAATTTTTTGACTATAATTATACCAACGCTCTAAATGATCTGTAATACCTTGAACTGGGCGAGTCATTTCAATAAGTTTATTATTAATTTCTTGAATTTGTTTTTGATATTCTAAAGCTTTCTCATTTTGATCTTGAATAGATTTATTTAATGATTCAATTTGAGTTTTATCTGCTTCAATTTTCTTTTTGAAATTTTCAACAACTTGTGACTCCCAACCTTCTTGCTCAGTATCAACTCCAGTAAGTAAATCATCACTATAGAATCCCATAGCTTTAATTAAAGCTAATTGTTCTTTAGCATCATGCTTATTATTTCCAGCTTTATCAAGTTGGCCAAATAATTCGTCCATGAAATCTAAACCAGACTTAATACCGCCTTTACGAAGAATTTTTACAGAACTAGTTTGAGGTTTAGTTAAAGCCGCACCAATTTCTTCAGCAGTTTTTAATTTATACCCTTTTCCTTCTTGTTTATAAAACTGTTTTTCATAGTCTGATAAACTCTTATAATCATCTTCCTTAATACTCTTTTTCCGACTATCATAAATTTTCTGACCAATAAGTTTATTTTGCTCAGTAGTATAAGTTGCTGTAAGTTCTCCTTTTCCAGAACCTTGCTTAATATTTTGTAAAGCTTTCTTTCTTTCTGTCCCTGTTAATCCATTATTTCCATTTTTAATATAATCTAAAAACGCATCATCATTAGCAACATAAATTTGGCCAGTTTCAGGATCAGCTCTATAAAAAGCCCCAAATAAACCTTTATTAGCTTCAGGAATATATGTTTCATTTCTATATTTTGTCTGTTCCTCAGCTAATTGTTGTGCAGCACTTAATAATACTTGATAATTCTTAGCTTGCTCTCTTAAATTATCAGCAATTTCTTTTGTACCCGCGCCTTTAGCCACTAACACGTCGTATTCTTTAGTTAAAATATTAATCTTATTTTGAGTAGCTTCAATTAATCTTAACCAGTTATACCAACGTTCAACATCAGAAACGATACCAGCGACATATTTTGAGGTTTCATCTTTTTTTCCTCCGCCGCCTCCACCGCCGCCACTACCGCCAGGCATTCCGCCCATATCAGCCATAGAAGCATGAGCTAAAGATTCCCACATCGCGAGTAATTGCTTTAATAAAGCTAATGCCGCAGAAGCACTTGATTTCGCAGGGCCAGTAGTTGGAATATTACCTTTAGCCGCAGTATAAGTTCCTAAATTTTTAGAATTAGATCCACTTCCAGTACCATGAGTACCAGTTTTTAAATTAGAAAGCCATTGAATTGGATGAACACTTGCATTAAGAGTTTTGGTTTGACCTGGTTCAACATCAAATTCCATTTGTTTTAAATTCTTTGAAGTACTTGAATCTGATGTTTGAGTAAATTTACCTTTATACCAGTTAATAGTTCCAGAAATTTTATGTAAATTTCCAGAAACAGTTTTCTTAAATTTTTTAGGTTCTGCATTCGGAGTTCCTGTTCCACCATCTGGAGTATTTTTAGGCTCTGTTTGACCGGCAGCAGCAGGACCATTACTAGAAAATCTTCCCTTGGCGAAAGCAACAGCATTTCTTTCATTAGTAAAAGCTTTTCCTCTTCCACCAATAGCCCCCTGTTCAAATAAGCGACGAGTTTGTAAATGATTAAATACAATAGCATCATCTGCTAAATCTACAAATTCTGCACCATTTTCTCCCGCTAAGAAATATCTACCATTTGAAACAACTAGCTCTGGGCCAAGTTCTCCCATTAAAGTTTTTCTTGTTCCACTAGCCATAGCTAAATTAGAACCTTTAGCTTTAGCTACTCCAGGCATATTTCCTTTAGATTTAACTGATAGAGTCATTGAAGTACTTAATGAACTTGGAGCGCTAATACCATTAATAGCATTTTTTGCGTTTATTGCTCCTGCGGAACTAATACCATTAATTGCATTTTTCGCAGCAACAGCCGGAGCAGAATTAACACTATTTATAGCGCTAGTAGCAGTAGTTACTTTTTGCGGTTGAGTATTATTGATAGCAGTAGTAGCTTCAGTTACTTTTGTTGATTTAGTATTATTAATAGCAGTAGTAGCTTCAACTACTTTTTCAGATTTAGCTTCTTTTGTAGCATTACTAGCCGCAACTATTTCTTTTGAATCAGCCTGCGTACTAGCCTCAGAAATTTCTTTTACAGCTTGTGCTGCAGTAGAAGCATTTGAGCTTAACTCACTAAGAGTTTCATTTAAAGAAGTTATACCAGATAAATCAGAACCTTGTCCATTATCTTCTCCTTCGCCGCCACCAGATTTTACTTCAGGAGTTACAGAAATTTTAAAATCTATTCTTTCTAAAGCAGATTTAATCTGTTCTTCTAATGAACTAACATCAACTTTTGTAGCGTCAGCTTTTAGATCAGTTACTGTAGCATTCATATTAGGAATTGTTATCCCATTTGAACCTGCGCTACTAACTATTGCGCTAAAATCAGCCGCATTTGTCAAACTAGTAACTTTTAAATTAGTTAAAGCAGCTTCAACACTTGAAATTGTTACTCCAGTAGAAGTGGCATTTGCACTTTTAGTAATTGTGCTAAAGTCGGCTGGATTAGTTAAGCTAGTAATTTTTAAATTAGTTAAAGCAGCATCTACAGAATCAATTGTTACTCCAGTTTCACTATTGGTTGCGGAATTAATTGCTGTAGTAAAATCGACAGGATTGGTTACTTTAGTAACATTTAATGTTCCAATTACTCCATCAGCAGTAGGAATTTCTAATGGCTTATTTCCAAATAAAGCAGAAGCAGCTTTATTTATTAAACCAGAGCCACCCATAGAAGAACTTTTAACTTCTGTAATATTTAATTTACTTACAGAAGCATCAATAGAATCAATTTCTTCAGGTTTTACTTCTTTAGTATCTGCAATAATTTTAGAAGGTTTTAAAACTACTTCACCTGTTGGAACTTCAGTAGCTTTAGATTTTTCATCAATTACTGGTTTATAGTCATTAAGATTTAAACCAACTTTACCAGGTTTTAAAGTTACTTCACCTATTGGAACTTCTGTAATTTCTTTCTTAGCATTTTCAGTATTTTCAGTAGAAGGACTATAACCATCTAGATTTAATTTAACATTATTAGGCTTTACAGAAATTTCATTTATTGGGACTTCTGTAACTTTTTCAGAAGTATTGTCTGTAGAAGGACTGTAATCTTCTAAGTTTAATTTAACTTTCTCAGGTTTTAAAGTTACTTCTCCAATTTTTATATCCTGAGAATCCTCACCATTACTTAAAGTAGGTTCTCCAGCTTGAGTTAAATCAACAGTTAATCCAGTTGGCTGAACAGTTACTGGATTTACTGGAATTGGCTGTCCATCTGCTCCAACTCCGCCGCCAAAAGCATTTGTGATAGCAGTTGTAATTGCTTGTTGAACAGCATTTGTTTTACCATCTTCACCAGTTGAGGTAAAAGCCGCGACGATACCTTGTTGCACAGAATCTGCCATTGGTGCATATAATTCTCTTATCTTGGCTTCTAATTCTGCTTTAGCACTTTCCTCGTCAGGAGCTTTAACTTCTATTGTTCCCCAACCTGGTAATGTTAATTGATATTTACCATCTTCGACTTTTGTTAAATTTTGATTTATAAAATCTGAAATACTTTGCTGACTTTTTGTTAATAAATCGCTTAAACTTTTTCTAAAAATAGGATCATTACTTGGATCTTCTATTGGAGTTCCATTTTCATCAATAAAAGAAGTTTTTATATTATTGCGTATTCCATATTCTTGATAAGCCCAAACATCTTCAGGAGGTAAATTTATTGGTTTTCCGCCACTTTTTTCTAATTCTTGCTTAACTAAATCCATATATTCAGCATGAATTAATTCATCAATACTAGTAAAATCTCTTCCTAAACGTTCTGAATGATAATAAACCGTTCCTTTTCCGCTTGCGAAAACTTTAAGAGTTTTTTTACCAACTTGAACAGTACTTTCTACACCAATAGTATTTCCTTCTTCATCTTTTATTACTTCGCCAGCTTTAAGTCCTGCATTTTCTAAAGCCTTTTTAGCAATAATTTCTTTTCCTTTGTCTGAAGAAGGATCAATTTTTTCACCATTTGGACCTTCAATTTCAAAAGTGTCTGTTTTTTCATTATAAGTAATTTTAATTTTACCATTAATAGCTAAAGTAATTAAAGCATCAACTTGTTTTCCTTTACCAGAATTATATCTTTCAACAGATTTAATTATTTCTTTTTCTGGATCTTCAACTTTCTTCTCAAAAGCTTTAAGTATCTCTTGAACACTTTCACTTTTCCAATTGATCTGAGTATGAGTACCACCAGAAATAACAATAGTTCTGTCACCAACATCAATTGTAGTTCCATCAGGCATTACTTGATCAAGAATTTCCCAAACACTACTTTGAATAGAGTCTAAATTATAATCTCCATTCATTAAAGCTTGATAA
>Ga0326512_10000904_pt1 | contig 24563 bp, 46 predicted proteins | sample 1_2617_0518_D_FD_203652 | JGI IMG/M metagenome (GOLD analysis project Ga0326512, IMG submission 203652) | Bovine rumen microbial communities from UC Davis, California, United States - 1_2617_0518 | ecosystem: Host-associated > Mammals > Digestive system > Stomach > Rumen | place: USA...
AAATTATTGTATGATCCAATATTCTCATCTGTATGTTCTCTTGTGAGTTTGGTTTCGCCTAGGTTTTCGGCTAGATATTTGAGGGTTTCACTACTGAACCTTACTGGCTTGTCGAATCCCTCATCAGCATAATCAACTGTACCAACTCCAAAAAGGTTAATAAATTTCATAAATATCAATCTTCCTCATCAAGGAATTCTGCTATTGCAAGATAATCATCAGAATAGGCTTCTGCCCCATTTACTGGTACTAGTGTACAATGTCCATTTGGGTGGTCATACTCCCAGTCATCTAATGGTCTTGGTGGTTGCAATTGTTGGTATTCGCACCAAGCACAAGGCACATTCCTCAAATATGTGCATTGCCATTTGTAGAGGGTTTGGGGCTTGTTTTGGAAGTCTTGGTAGGCTCGTTCTGTCTTCTGCCTTAATCTACCTGCAGTAAACTTCCCTGCCTTTTTAAGCTTCTTCGCTCCCTTGTCAAGTTTTGCTTTGATTGAGAAGTCAGAATCTTTATAGTTGATGTCTTCGTGGACTTTCAATTGCAAACCTATCTCCATCTTCAATTCAGAGCAGATGTCTTTTATGCTTTGAGTAACAACCTCGAATGTGAGTTTCTTGCTCATACTTGGCTTGTCAAAGCCTTTCCAAGTAACCTTACCATACTTGCTACTTGGGAGGTTCTTATCATTCTCAAGTTGTTTTCTCTTGAAAGTTTCAAACATCTTCTCGAATTGTTTCTCATTAGCCTTAAGAAGTTTCTCTTGCAAGGCATCAATATCATCCTTGTAATGAGATTCAATATATGCTCTTGTCTTGCCCTGATACTTCAAGGCAAAATCATTATAATAAAATAATAAAGCGATGATGTAAGCTTGTTCATCAGAGTCAAGGTTCTTGAAATCAAAAACCTCATCAGTCAAATCAGCAGGAGTCTTGATAAGATGTTTTAATCCATCACTAGCCATTCACTTCAACCTCCTGCAGTATTCGTTTGACTTCTATTCTTAACATCATTATGAACATTATCAGTATTAGTTGTGGTTTTCTTTATCCCAGTAGTGCCAGTCTTGTCAATATCCTCTTGACCTTTCTTTGTGATTGGTTTGTGTAGGCTTTCAGGGTCGGTATCATCAGAATTCTCATCCCCATCTTCATCATCGGTAAGGTTCTCGAATTCAATAGTCACATATCCACTTATGCCTTGAAGTTCAAGTTCTCTTCTGAACAATTCCTCAATATACTTGGTAACCCATTCCTGATTGTACTGGAAGAACAGTATCCTACCACTTGTCTTACTATCTAATTGAATATCGGCTGTTGCTCTGTTACTGGATTCAGAGTTGAATACAGCTTCAGGAGTGTTCAATCCAACATAAATGCATCTCTCATAATATTTAAGATAGTCTTGGATTTCAGGTAATGTTCCACCCTTAAGCACTTCAAGACCGATTCCATAAGGCACTACTACTGCACCCTTATGGTCAAAGTCGGATACAGTTTCCACTACCATATTTCGTGCATCCTCATCAAGGTAAGTGTTCATCTTATCCTCATTACCCATAGTAACAACAACAAGATTACTATTCTTATAAACAGTCAAAGTCATCAGTTCCTTGAGCTTCCTCTTGTACATCACATCATCCAGTACATTCACTACAAGACTATGACCTATTCCATCCCTCTCAAGGTATTTCATATGAATAACCTCGGATGGTTCAAAGTTTATCTCAACCTCTTGGGAGGATTCGTTCTTCAACTCATCGAATTTCCTGCGAAGCCAACCATTATTAGTCTTCGCATTCTTCTGAATAACTTGCTTGTAACCTAATAATTCCTCTTCAGAGTCATATATCTCCATAATATTATAGGATTCCCCATCCCATTCAAGCCATCGTGGACATATATGATTCTCCTTGACTCTTAAGTTCATAAAGGCTTGACCATCAACTGCCCCTTTCCAAAACATCTCATCAATAATCTTATTAATATTCCAGTAATCCTCATCCATCTTCTTGATGTGATTAACTGCTTGTTCATTATCACCGATTATCTCGAAATGAGTATTGGACTTCACCATAATATCCAATAGTACACCGTGTACTTGTGGATCTCGTGTGGCATACCTGCAGTTCCTTACTGTCCTATTAATATGAGATGGGGTTATCTCGTAAAGGTCTTTCCCACTTGGATTATCAGGTTCTTTAGCACTTATATCTGCCAATCTGACCTCGTTAGGATAACTGTTGCGAACCTCTCGTTGTCTGAACCCATATATCCTATCAAAAATTCCCATATATATTCATCTCTCCAATTTTAGTATCCATAGATTGTAGCCTTTTCAGGCATACTTCGTTCAGGGCTTAAGATTCCAACAGTACCATAAACACAATAACCCAATGCATCCATACTATGGTCATTGTATTTTATCGGCTTATCAATAGCATTACCATCCTTATCCCTTTGATAGCAGTAATTCTCAATCTCCTTAATAGTATTCACACACTTGGGGCTTATGTGGATCTTAACTGATTTGGTGGCATTGATCTTCGCATTAACATCCTTGATTCCACCAACCATATTGTAACCATATTCATTGAATTCTTGTATTCTGTCAGGCTCTGCCTTATCACCATATACTGTGTCAAGGTTGCTTGGGTTGAGATTATTCCTCTTCAACATCTCATTAACCTTGCCAATGAATTGGTAATTTATAAGGTTTCGCTCGTAAACCTCATCAATGATATAAGCCTCATTATCCAACCAACCAACCAATAAGAAACAACTTGGGTTGTTGAAACCAAAATCAGAACCTCCAGTATAATACTCGAAACCCCTACTGGATTCCTTGATATCCCAGTTCTGATAAATAATATCACCAACCAAGCCCCACTTACCAAGAGTCAGTCTTGCATAAGTATCATAATCAAATTTCTTCCTATCTTCTGCCATCTTGATATACTTATCATCAACAAAAGGATTCTCGGTATAATGGAAATGCACTACACAAGCATCCTCATCCTCAAGCTTGTGAAATCTTTTATAAATCCAATGAGATTGCATTTCAGGAGTAACAACAAGCAATAATTGACCATAATCATCAATACTCGCTTGTCCTCTTACCCTTGAGTCTAATTCCATAAATACATCCTTGTCTATCTCTTCTGCCTGCTCACAGTAGATAAAATCCATATTGAGGCTTCTTATCTTCCTCATATCGTCTAAAGCCCTGAATATGATGGTTGTTCCATTAGGGAAAGTCATAACACCCTCTGTTTTATTCTCCTGATAAGGCAACTCATACTTATCCAATAATTGCCTGATTTCCAACCAAGCAGTCTGCTTGAGGCTCGGTAAAGTCAACCTAAAAACACCAATCTTCGCATTCTTATGAGTGAAAGCATACATCAAAACCTTATGACAAGCAAACAAGGTCTTGCCACTTCCTGCTGATCCCTCAACAACCAAATACCTATGCTTATCATACAAATACTCGGCTTGTTTCTCACTCAACTTCCACTCAACAACTGGCATACTATTCCTCTTCTAGGTTCTTCCTATCCTCTTCACTCATCTTATGCTCGGATTTAGTACTGGTAATCTCAATCTTAAACTCCTTATCAGAAGCGACATCAACTCTGTCTTTCCTACCCCATCTTTCAGGGTTCTTTCTTTCTAATAACCAAGCAAGGGCAGTCCAATTCCTCTTATCAAAACCGATATCATAAATACCCTCTGCAATAACAGTTTCAGCCTTTCGCTCGGCTTCTCGCAACTCTGCAAAAAAACTAACATAAGGCTCTTTACCCTCTCTAGCCTTGGTTCTCCAATAAGCCAAAGTAGATGGAGAAATACCACAAGCCTCACAACTAGTAGTGATATAATTGCCCTTTTCAATCATAGACAAAAGCTTCTGCTTAAGGATAGGCTCTTTAATGAATCGTGGAGGCTTCTTCCCCTGAACCATATTCCTCTCTTCAATCTTATTATCATCATCAGTCATAAAAATCACAATACTCTCAATAATCCCTCAACAATCAACAAGGCAACACCCACAATGACACCAGTATAGATAGTACTTTTGATGCCCAGTTCGGTGGATTCTTTCTCATTCATCAACTCAACTCGGAGCTTCTCCTCGTGCAACAAGGTAGTTAATTCATTAATCGCCTTTGTATTATTGACTCGCTCCTCATTCAAGGTACTGTTCAGATTATTCAAAGCATCAGTATTCTCACCTAAAGCATCCTTGATTTCCCTTATCTCATTGAAGAGTGTCTTGTTCTCCGATTCCAGTTTGGTTACACGATTATTCAAGTCCAAGTGGTCTTTAAATGTTGGACTACTCTCCTCCATCCAACTCCTCTGAATCATCAATATCATCAATTAAGTCCTTGTATTCAGGATGGTAAACATCCAGTAATGCGATAATAATCAATACTACTGCACTCACTATCGCAGTCGCTAAATTAGGATCAAGCCTGATGCCAAGCAAGGTTGCAAGGGCTACCAGTATCAGTCCTAAATCGCTGATTAATGTTGTTAATCTTCCCTTATCCATTCTCTTCTGCACTCTCCAATAATTAATTCTCCCCTCGCCCCCCATCAAAAGTGTATATGAGTGTGGGGGTGTGATTGGGAGATGATAAAAAATGATGGGGGGGTCATCGGTGAAAAACTAATAACCCACTAAAAAAATTATAGTAATCAATCATCGCACAAGACAGTAAGTTGGTACATTCAGGATAACCACACTATTCTTAGTTATCTAACGAACAAAAAAAATCTGCAAAAACAAAAAATCAGAGAAAACCAAAACCTCTGACAAAATCAGAAAATCAGATAAAAAATCACAATATTTTCAATACCCCCTCCATATACTAAAAATTTTTCCGAAAAAAAAATTAAGATTCTGCCGAAAAATAGCGATAGTCAAACCTTGCATATCGGTTTACCTACTCCAAATAGAATATAGACTACTTAACTGCAATTTTCAATCCATCGATATGCTCAACATTACACCAAATTTACTCAACATTTACTGAAAATCTGCAACAAAAAGGGTGAAAAATGCAACAAAAGGGGTAATTTACTCAACACGAAAAATGGTGTAGATTAAATCTACACTTGTATGGTGTGCTACAAGCCCCAAAACATACCAATGCTCCCTTAAAGTACAATTTCAAGTGTAAAGTGTACGAAAAGAAAAACATTGCACATCGAAAAAGACAAAAGGATCAAATAAAAAAATAGTCAATATTGAAAAAACAGTAATATTCAATGCCCCAATATACCCCCCAGTTTTTATATAACATCCACAATATTATATAAAAACTACCCCCTACATAATAAGCACAAGACACTAACTTGGTACATTCAGGAATACTATAAACTATACCCTTTTCGGAAAAAACCAAAAAAAAATAAAAAAACACCCTCAAAAAATACTAAAACCAACCACACAAAACCCAAAAACCTGAAAAAATCTATGCGACAATGGTGAATTTTGAACCCTATTTTCTAGGAACTTATTTGTTGTTTGTGTCGGTCGGTTGGTTGGTGGCTTCTTCAGGTGGTGGCTGTGGTGGTTGGTCCTTGTGGTTGGCTTGTTGGATGTCCTGCAGTTCTAACATTATACTATATAGTTAATATATAGTAAGAATATATCAGTTACTAACTGCTAGTACTATAGCAGTTTATATAGTGGCTTCAGATGATCCCGAATTATGGCGCTCTATTACTACTGGCTCGATAGCTAACAATGAAAATATAAAAGAAAAATAAAAGAGATTTTTTTAGTTTTTTAAATCTGTTTCTGTTTGGTCTCTTGTTGGTGTGTGGTTTGGTGGTGGTGTGGTGTGTGGTGGTGGTCTTATATTGCTGTTGCTATTGCTCCAATAACTGCCATTAGTATACAGTATATAATTATTGGAGTAATTAATATATCTATTTCATCCACTTTTAAAGCCTCCTTAATGGATTTTTACTATAATATTTTTAGCTTCGTTTATCATGCAAGCATGACACTTTACATTGCATTTAGTACTACAGTCACATATAACTATATTGTATTTATCCAGCTGGTGCTGTGGTATACTTGCAAGATAGTTATAAATATGTTCTTCAACTGCAATATAGTTATTGCTTAAGGTCTTTTGGATCGGTGCTTCTGGATTATAGCTGTTGTTAACTATAAACTTGTTGTTTATGAGTGGTTCGATCTCATCATATAATAAATAATTGTGTGTGTAGGTAAAAAATACAATATCTTTTAATGATTCATATTTTTTAAACTCCTGCTGGAGGTTATAAGCTTTAAATAAAAACTCCTTTGTTAGGTCTCCAGCTTCATTTAATCTAATTTGAGTAATAGGTTTGTTAAAATTTGCTTGCATTTCTAAAAAGTCTTTTACTATTTCTTTATTTGGAGTGTGTAAAAATTCGTAGCCTTGTCTGTCCTTGTACTCTGTGACCTTGTGACCGTGTGATCTCTCATCTCTGTTTGCATAACAAAAAGCTCTGCAGTTGCAAATATTTTTACAACAACAATTAAAAGCGCTAGAGCTTGAGATAATGATTGTGTCACTGTGGTATTTTCCAGAGCCTCTGGTGTATTCCATTGCTACATCGTATTTAATATCTCTTGAATTTTCAGAGTAATTTATATTAAATCCTGCTTCTTCAACATATTTAATCCTACTGTGTTTTGGTTTTATACCTGCCATTCTTAATTCCTCCAATAAATTTTAACCTCGTTTTTTGTGTTCCTACTTAATAGCAGTTACTAATAGGTTGTACTTCATAGTATTTAAATTTATCGTTTTTTATGGTCCTGGAATATTTGATGATCTGGAATTTTTTTAAAAAAGATAATAATTTTAGTATTACATATAGAATATTTTAAACTTAAATGTAAAAATTAGTTATTGATTTAATTATATTGAATAATACTATTAATTTAATTGATTTATTAAGATATCTTTTAATTTAATAAGCTTATCTTTTAATATAATTGTAGTATTTTCTAGTTCCTGCAGGTCTTGAATTCCTGAATTCCTGCAGGTCTTGAATTCCTGAATTCCTGCAGGTCTTGAATTCCTGAATTCCTGCAGGTCTTGAATTCCTGAATTCCTGCAGGTCTTGAATTCCTGAATTCCTGCAGGTCTTGAATTCCTGAATTCCTGCAGGTGCATATATTTTCAGATGATCCTAAAATAGCTATAAAGTAATTATAATATTTATTTATATATTTTTTTTAAACCTCCTCCACGAAGACTCTGCCACGATGGGTGTTATTTGTTTTTTTGCACGATGGGTGATGATGGTTTTTGCCTCCACGATGGGTGTTATTTTTTTCTTTTTTGTCCACGATGGTGGTATGGGGTGGTGTGTTTTTTTGTCCACGATGTTGATGGTTGTTTTGTGGTGTGTGTCTGCTCTTGGGAGGGGGTTGTTTATTTGGAGTGTTGGTTCGTGGATTATTATACTTCAATAGTAAAAGTAGTGTTATATTAGTTGAAGATGCAGGATAATTAAAGCATTGTTGAAAAATAAGGGTTTGTTGCACTTTTGATGTAGTGCAACTTGTGATAAAATAGTGTTTTATTCTAGCAGTTTTTGAATGTCTTCCTTGTTTCCGATTTTAGCCCCCTCCTCTTTAAGAGTGGTGTAGAGTGTTCGGAGGTCCTCCTTATCCACGATGATTGGCATATTAGCCTCATCCATTAATTGAGTGCGAAGTATTTGGATTGTTGTGGATTCAGGGTCAAATTCTGATGGTTTTTCAATTAAGATTGTAATGTTGATGACATAGTAGTTGTTGTAGTTATTGCTGATGTCGGTTGGTTTGATGTTGTAGGTTGTGTGTTCTGTGCCTAGGTCTTTGATTAATGTTTTTGCATAGTTTTTGATTAATTGTGGGTACATAATTATTAGCTCCATTTTGTATTGGTTATTTTGGGATTCATTTTTATTTCCAAAATCGATTTTTGAATCTGATTCTCGGAAACTTTTCCAGTTTTCGGAAATTGATTTTTGAATCTGAAACTGAAATTAGAATCCAGTTCTCGGAAATTAAATCAGATTTCGGAAATCGGTTTTAGAATCTGAAACTGGGAAATGGTTCTGATTCTAGGGAATCCCTCCTGATTTCGGAAACTCGTTTTCAAATCTATTGTTTGGAAAATATAATAAGTTTTTGGGAATCCATTTTTGGTTCTAGTATAGGTTTTCTATTTGTGGTTTTGGGATTATTAGCATATCCAAGCCTATGAGTTCTGTTGGGAGGTAGGCTCTGCCGATGTTTTTTCCCTCTTTGATGGTTTTCTTGAGGATTAGGTCGGTTTCTATTGTGAGTTCGTATTCTTTTGTTTTAGGGTTATATTTTTTTTCTATTAGTCTGTCGGTTATGTTTAGTTTCATTGGGATTATTATGACTTCTCGGTTGATCCAGTCTGTGTTTGTGTAGATTATTGCAGAGTTTCCAGTTGTGGGTTTGACTCTGCTGAATTGATATTCTTTGAATTTGATTTTTACTTCTATGGTTGTCAAGTTCTTTCCTCCTTGGGTAATTATTTGTTTTTTGGTTTTATATTTTTATTGGTTATCCTCTACTAATTGTATTAATGTTGCGATGGTTTCAATAATGTCTTTGCTTTGTATGATTTCTTGTGGGAATCCATTTAGTATAAGTCTTATTTTGTCGGTTTCGTATTTGTCTGTTTTGTAGTTCATATAGTTGATTCCATATCTTTGGTAGAGTTTGTCAGCGATTGTTTCCTCGAAGTTCATTTTAATCTACATCCTTTTGTGGGTAGTTTTTCTAGTTTTTGGCTTGTTTGTCCAGAGTATTGGCATTTGTAGGTTTCTGTGAAGTAGTATGTTTCGTGGTTTAGTGTTTTTGTGGTTGTGATTTTTAGGGGTTCGGTTGTTAGCATTTCGCAGGTTTCACATTTCATTCAATATTCCTCCTTGATAAAAAAAGAAAAGTTTGAGGGAATCAGTATTCCCTTTCCAACACTTCTACGATAGTGTAGTAATCGTACCCATATTTTCCCCCATTATTGCATTTGGATGGATCATACTCGGAGTAGTCACCATACTCGTACTTTGCCAGTACTGTTCCCATATAGGTTGCTTGACTATCAAAGCAATGGTTTAGGCTATTATATGGGAATTCGCTTGTTGTGGTACTGATCTCATCCCCTACATTAAAGAGGTCTTCTAATGGGTTTGCATAAATATCGATTTTGGTTAGTTTTGTCATTTTCTCACTTCCATTTTCGTTTTAATTTATTATTAATTTAAAATGTATCTCCAAACAGTTCGTTACAATACTCATCATCAACAGTTAATGGGTAAATCCCATTCTCGGCTAATCCGATGCTAACATAACATAGTCCATCGTGAGTAAAACCATCGTAAACTCTGTAACTGGTAAAACCCTCACCTTTAATAACAAGAGTGTCCATATCAAAAACACTCTCATCAGTAGGTTGAATCCACCAGTCAATAACATAGTCGATTCCTGCAACGAAAGACCTACAAGTGTCATTGTCAATAACTTCTTTCATAAAATCAAAAACATCATCAAACTTTTCTGTAACATTATCTAAATATTCACTACTCATAATAATCACTTCGTTTTAGTATTTTATAACTACTGTTAGTAGTAGTTACTATTACTTTGTAAGCCATAGTATATAAATGTATTGGATGGAAAATCGTGATTCAGCACAATAATATTCTACCATATTTTAAATGTAGGGTTTTCTAATCCTACTGATCCAAGATTATTGTATTTTGCATTTTTTCAGCTAATTCTAGTGATAAATCTCTGTTATTATTTTGAGGAATCATTGCAATGATGTGTCCATCCCTTGCATCAATTATCCTAAATTCCTTATCTAATTCAATCAATCTTGTGATGATGCCCTCTTTTTCACTTAATTCGGTTTCTGTAAAGATGCCTTGATAGACATTTGCAGGTTTGAGAGGTTTTTCAAGAATCTCTATATTATCAAAAATTAAAAAAAGATTATAATGAAGACCATACTGATCCACATTTTGCCTTTCCATTTCATTCAAATCATCATAATTATTGATTATATTAACTAGTTTTCCATTATACTCCACTTGCTTTGTATCGGAATTGTAAAAATAGATTGTTTCTCCGATTTTCTGATAGGTTTTCCCTTTCTTATTTTTTATAATCTGACTCCTAGTTTCAATGAATTTTAACCCATTTTTGAATGCATTATTATATAATGCACCTTTGATTGCTATTATAGTTGCCATTATATCTACATCATTTTTTTGCATACTCTACGATTCATTTTTAAATCTGAAATTGATTTTTAATTCTATTTTCGTAGGTTGCAACAGTCTTCAGGGTTTGGGTTGAAGTGGTGTTTCCAGTACTCGTAAGCTTCTGATTCATCTTCGCAGATTGTTATTTCCTTGAATCCTTTTATGTTTCTGATTAGTTCTTGTTTTTTGGATAATGGTAAATGCCAGTAATTTGATTGTTTAACTGTGTACTCTGATAGGTCTATGTGGTAGCCGAACCATCTTTTCACCCAAGTGTTGACTCGTAAAAATTCAACAAGAATCTTATCACATTGAATATTAGCAAGTACATCGTAATCCACAAAAGAATCTATAAAAGGTGATAATCGTACACTAACATCGAATCCATTCCTTTGCAGGGTTTCAATGGCTTGTATTCTTTGGCTTGGTAGTGGTGCATTCTCATAATCCAGTTTCTCATATAACTCATCATCAGTACAAGTCAGGGTTATTTGAATATGTGCTAGTTGTGGATCAAGGACTTCTAAATATTCAGGTGATGCAACTAAATCTGATTTGGTCACAATCAAGTACTCTTGACCAACTTCATTTAAGGCTTTGATTGTTTCATAGGTGACTCGTTCTGTTTTCTCAAGTTCTTGGAAACAATCTGTCATTCCACCTAATCTGATAACATCTACATCCTTGATTCTTTTGATTTTCCTACGAATCTTGTTAATATCTGCTACTGCAGGATGCTCGTAATCCCACAGTTTCCTGAAATCAAGCAATGATTTAGCATAACAGTAGTTGCAGTTATGCTGACAGCCTCTTCCATAAGTATCCAATCTGACATTGATATGACATTTATCCCCCTCATTCCCTTTCACTTCCTTATAAAAACTTTTAAATTCATTATCCATAATACCCTCTCACATTAACTTCATCTGTTTTGCATCATTACCTACATAATTAAATTTAGGATTCATTGGATGTCTTGGGCTATGAAACCTATCCCTCCAAAAATCTTCAACAGTTTTTAAACCATAAACACGATTACTTGCAAAATAACTGTATGCATTACAATCTTTTAACTCACCTAACTCCTCCATCACATCCTCGATACTATAATTTAAACCATATTTCTGTATCAGAGAAGTATTGTTAAAACTAGTGAAATTATCTATCATTGAATCTCCACAACAACAATAATTGTTACTTAAATGATGCATATCACTATCACTAAAACTATAACTCAATCCTCTTTCATTAAAATAATCAATCATTTCCATATACAATTCATACCTAAATTCCTGTTTCAGATTTAAAACACCTAAATTTTTAAAATCAGATTTTTCCATATTTATAGTATCCAAAACGATTTTATTATTTTCAGGATTTTGAGGGGTTAATCTAATAGCTTCTATATGAAAATGTTCAGCATCTATGAATGTATCTATTATTTTTTTCCAATCAGTAATTGTAGGTATGAATGGTTCTATGCCAATGCTTACCTTATAACCCTCATTTTTTAATTGATTATAAAATTCAATCCTGTTCTCAATCCTTGGAACATTAGGTTCTATCTTATGGTTTTCAAGATTGCTAACACTTAATGAAAATGAGTGTAATTCAGGGTTTACTGGAACATCGTACAATCTATCTGTTTTTGTAGTGAACATTATTTTCTGCTCATATTCATTACAGATTTCAATTGCTTTTTTTGTCATTCCTTTTTTCTCTTCTTTAGGTTGGAAACATTCCCCTTGGACACCCCCATGGAGTGTGATCCTTTTTTCTAAAAGTTTGTGCAATAAGTTTTTTTCATTTATTTCTTTTGTATCATATACCTTATGGAATGTGTTTTTTAGAAAATTAAGGTTGCATTCTTTTTCAAAACTTTTTTTACCCAGTATTACTCTTTGATGGTTGTAACAATATAGGCAGTTATAGTCACAATATTGGTAGGTATCAAAGATTATGGGTATTCCACAAGTACTGAATTTACCTGTGATTTTTAATGGATTAAATTTCTTTGTTTTTGTAATTTTATTCACCTCATCTTAATTTATTGGTACATTTTGTCTTCGTTTTTGGGTGTTGTTGTTGGTGGTTCTAGGTCTTGTTGGTAGATTATTTCGATACTGGATAGGTTTTCCTTTGGTATGATTTTGGCTCGTTCAAATCCATCAGGGTCGGTTACTGCTATTGTGAGCAGGTCATCAGTTTCATCTAGGATAAAGGATAAGGGGTAGATGGTGTCATCAAGTAAGTATACATTTACTGGTACATCATCTATGCTACTGACTTGTATCCCTTGTGTGATAACTGCATCCAGTACTGCTTTAATTAGTTGCAATTCTATTCACTCTCGGTAGACCTCTATGATTTGTTGTTGTAATTCTATTATTTCTGATTGTTTGTGTACTGTTTTTTGTAGTTGTCCTCTTTCTTTGCTTATGTTTGATATAACTGTGCAGAGTCTTTTGTCCTCTTCTTGTAGTTCTTTGATTGTGTTTTCCAGTTCGATTATCTTGTCTTGTAAATCTAGTATTGTTTCAGCCATAAATCATTCACCTCTCCAATCTATTTTATCAGATTCATACATTGTCACATTCTTATTCAAATCCTTGTCCACTTCTACTCGTAAGAATGATTCAGGGGATGGTGAGAGTAGCATATTACTTGCATAACTTTTTTCGTATCGTAGGAAGTGTCCAGTTAGGCAGAAGAGTCGGCGATAGTATCCCTTATTTGGTTGATAGTAGACTTGTTCAATACTACCACACCTATGCAAATGCCCCATAAAGTTAATATCTGCTTCTACAAAGCTCATATCTCGTTGTATCTTTCCAAGGGCTAGGTGTTGCAGTTTGCTACTACCTTTACCGTGTGCAAGGTAGATGCTCAACTTCTTATCATTCACTAATAAGGTATCATAAATACTATTATTGTATGGAACATCTAACATATCTGCAATAACCTTGGCAGTATCCAAGTTGAAATCTTTCTTTGTTCTCATACTATCGTGGTTTCCACTTGTTAGTCCTCTGATGTATTGCTTGTGTGGTTCTAGGTATTCAACCATCTGATTGATTTGTTCATTCACATCCATTTCCTGATTGAATACTGAATCCCCTACATTCTTACTACTGACTTCCAGTAAATCCCCATTCAAATACAGTACCTTGTTATGCTTATCCTTTTTAAAAACAGATAAAGCATACTCCCAGTACTCACGATTGAATACATTACTGCCCAAATGAGCATCAGATAGGCAATAAATATGCAAAGCTTTATTATTTATTGAAAATTCATTCTCCATCCTTAACATCATCTCCCACTTTAAAATCCCAATTCTCTATGATCCAAGTTATCACATTAGTAGTAACTGCATTCCCCAAGCACTTATACCTTTGAGTATCACTAATAGTTTCTCCATCTGCACCAGTCAAGGTATAGTCATCAGGGAAACCTTGCAACCTCTCACATTCTCGTGGAGTCAGTTTCCTTATCCGATAATCAGGGCTTATTGTTCCCCAACTGCCATCGCTAGTGTTCAAAGCCCCAGTCATTCCATCGTGGCTGACTCCTCTTCGGACAGTACACCCTTTCCTGCTTAACTCTACTCCATCATAGGGGTAGGTTTCCTTATACCCTTTTCGTGTGGTTTCTCGGAGCTTAATAAAATCATCATCCTTTTCTTTCATTTCGTTCACCTCTAGAACATAGGTATCTTTTCTTTTCTCCAAACTATTTTGTCTGCCAATGTGTGTTGTTACTGCATAACAAACTCTCTCTCTCTCTGTTAAACTGGCATACCAATCCTTGCCGACTCTTGTGAAGTATTTATCCACTCTTTCCCAATTCATTCATCAATCTCCAGTACATAATTCCTTAATCGTTTTCTGAATCCTACTTGTGGAGTATGGCTAGTCAATGCATAAAGGCTCTCTCTCTCTATCAATTGTGACATACAATCCATTATCCACTCGCTTGAAATACTTTTCCACTCGTTCACGATTTATCATTCTCTCTTCACCAAATATAGTCCAGTTTTTCCTCCTTGCCCCCCCCCTCCACTACTTAAACAAACACTAGTTCCATCAATACTGTAAACCTTTTGTGCTTGTTTCCTTTTAGGGTTATAGCAAAAAATCTTATCATCTACTGGGCTTCCCTAATCCCACATCAACTTCCGACTCGCCTCCTCCGACAAGTAATACTTCTCCTCCACATTCCTCTCCAAAATATCCTTTAATGAACACTCTCTCTCTCCGTTGTGGAACACCGAAGTCCTTGCTATTAAGTACCTGCCATTTAACATTATACCCCAAGTCGGAGAGAACTTCAAGTATTCTCTGGAAAGTTTCTCCCTTGTTGTGAGATAGTAAACCTCGAACATTTTCAAGTAGAAAATATCGGGGTCTTTTGTCTTTGAGAATCCTAGCGATTTCAAAGAATAATGTTCCTCGGCAGTCATCAAACCCTCTTCTCTGTCCTGCAATAGAAAACGCTTGACAAGGGAATCCTCCAACCAAGAGGTCAAAGTCAGGTAAGTCCTCGGTGTTGATTTTTGTGACATCCCCAAGTTCAGGGTGGTTTGGATAGTGTTTTTTGTAGATTTGTGTTGCATATTTATCTATCTCCGAAAATCCTATGCATTTGAAATTGTAATTTGTGTTTGCTTGTTGTATTCCATACTCGAATCCTCCTATTCCACTAAATAATGATAAGTACTTTATTTCTTCCATTGCTCTCTCTCTCTCTATTATTGTTAGGTAGCCTCTGCCTAGTGTGGTTAAGCTTGGGCTTAATCCTTGGGGATTGTATATTCGGTTTTGGAATTGCCATTGAGTATTATTGTTACTGTTTTTTTCTCCGATTCCTCCGATTACTTCCACATCCCTCATCCTATTCTATCTCCTTGAATTGATAGCATTCGTTTACATCATCAGCATCGCAATTGTATGCAAGGCAGTAGTCACTTGATAGGAATTCACAATCCTTGCAGAAATCCATTCCCTCTATCCACACTTGCTTGGTGGTTTGTGGGGTTAGTTCTTTCCCATCTGTGTCTTTGCAGATATGGGATAAGTATAATTCTGATTCGTAGTATCCATCTATTGAGATTCCGATTTCGGCTTTTGGATTATAGTTCGCTAGGGATTTTATCAGGTCTTCCACTTTCATAATTTTTATCTCCTGCCTAGTAGTCTTCTTTTCTCGTTCCGGACTGCCCAAAATTCTCGCTCGAAGTCCTCGTACCGATGCTCTGATAGGTTTGATTCTCCTAATGGTAGTCTATTATCCTCGTAATTCTCAAACCACCACTTGTTTTTCTGATCCTGATGAGCTTTACTTGAACATTCAGGGCTACAATATTTTCGGTTACTTCTATCACTTATGAATCGTTTTCCACAATACTCACACTTCTTGGGTATTCGTTTTCCATTCAGTTTCTTGTGTCTTTGTTGCCTCCATTCCAGTCTTGCTTGGTGGCTACAATGGGGGCTACAGTATTTCTGATTATTCACAATGGGATAGAAGAGGTTATGACATCGTTTGCATTCGGTGGGTATGGTGACAGTTAGGCTATTCTCATTTATTATTACTCTGCTACTTCTCGTGATTTTCATAGGTTATCAACTTCTCAAGATATGTTCTTGCTTTTTCCAAGTCTTGACAACCCCCTTTTTGCTTGTATCTTAAGACATATTTGATGATGTTCAGTTCACAGAAGTGGATTAGTTTCTCCTTGGGTACTAGTCCTTTTTCACAAGCAGTTAGCAAGTCCATCGTATCCCCATAGTAACTTGGTAATGTGGTGTTGTTACTGGTATCTGTGTCTTTTAGTGTAGATGACACAAGATTTTTATCGTATAAAAAAGTGGGTGTTTCATTTACTTTACGAATGATGTGATTTAATTGCCACTTCATAAGAATACTATTAGTTTCCTTGACCTTATCTCGCAGTATTTTGAGGATATCCTCCTTATCCACATATTCAATCTTCATAAATAACCCTCTTGTCATCAAGCACACTCTCAATTCTTTTGAGCTTTGCTTTTAGTCTGTCATTCTCTGCTCTGCATTGAGTTAACTGCTCGTTCAACTCAACTATCTGCACATCTTGGATAAATAATTTAGTTTCCAAATCCATCTTATCGTTTCTCTCCTTTATGTAGGAATTTATAAATCTCTCTTGCTTTCTTCAGATTGACTCGGTTAACAGACTCAAAGTCAGTTATTGTACAATCCAGTAGGTCTTGAACATTCTTGATTTTTAACTGCTTGACAATATTATTACTTGTTTTCAAGCCAACATTCTTCACACTTGTTAATAGCACATCTACTGCTGTTAATCTGTCAATCTTCAATCTTCTACCAGTACCCCCATACTTACTTGTTTTCAGGCAACTTCTTGCTTGAAGATACATTTCTTCTAGGGCTTCCTCTTCTGTATCGCAGATGATTATCCCATTCGTGATTTTTCGGAGGGTTCGTATCGCTCCTTTGTATTGAGCAATACTGTTCTGTACATAGTTTTTACTCCGACTATACTTTGACAGTCTTTTCAATGTTGGTACAAGCTTACCCACAATGATAATGTAGGAATACTTGCCTTTATTCCTATACTCGTAACCTTGATTAGCAACCTCTTCAAAAAGGCTATTATTCTCATCAGTAAGACTATGCATAAAATCGGCTACAGTCTTATACTCGAATGCAACCTTACCATCAAAGACATAGTCTGCCACATCAAGATGCTTTATATCCACTTTGAAGTTATGTTGCTTGTAAAACTTCTTCGCTCTGACACCCCTCTGTTTTTCTCTCGTGTCAATCCAAACCTTAATTATTTCATCTCCTGCTCACTATTCTCATCCATCGGCTTATACAAATCACAACAATCAAATCCATAAAAACATTTCTTAAACAAATCAACATCCACTTCATAATCCTCATACATCAAATCACACAACACCAATCGCCCCTCAATTCCTTTTTCAATGTACCTGAAGTTATCGCAAGTAACACAAGTTTTAATCATTTTATTCTCCTATCCCATTTAGGATATTTATTCATTAATTTCTCCTGCTCATCGGTTGTATCGTGGATCAGTCGGAAAAAGTTGATGTAGCAACTTGTACTGTGACACTCATTGCAGGTGAAGTATAGTTTTCTCTTGAAGATGAATAATAGCTTCAACCACCATACTGGTTTCTTAATCTTCGCTCCACAATGGTTGCAAGTTACTATGTACCATTCCCATAACCGACCATTCGCCTTATCAATTCTCATACCATCCCTCATTTGGTTGCAGGTTATGAGATAATTATCCCATAACCTGCCCTTAATCTTATCAATCCTCATACTACTCACTCATTTCAGGCTTACTAGGAACAGTACAAGGAAAAACAGTATGATTATAACTGCTATACTGAATAAGGAAATCATTTCTCAACTACCTCAATTTCATTCTCTTTTATCCATTTATGAATCTTATAAATCCATATAGTATCCATAAGAAAAAATCCTAGTGTAAAACTACTAACACATAAAAAGAAAATTTCAATCATATGGTTAATCACTCCTCATAAATTGGTGTATTTAGTATTTCATTTATTACTTCTTTTACTGCCTCGTTTGGGTCGGTATCTGCTTTGAATTGTACTTCTGTGAGGTAATAGTTGCATACTCTGTTGAGAGTATCTACTCTTGCAGTTACCTCTGCATCTTTGATTTCGTAAAGTTTTTTCCATTTTTCAGATTGTTTCACATTTTCTTCGTGTAATAATCTGTTTTCCTTGTTAACTTCTCGTAAATCCTCATTCTCTTCTTTGAATTTCTGCACCTTATACTCCAATCTCTTAATATACATCTTCTGGTTATGCAATTCTTTTGGGCATTTCTTTTCAAAATGTTCTGCCCTTTTCCAACCCATCTCATCACTCACTTGCAACTCTTCTATCAATTCTTGTTGCTCATTCAACAAATCTTCTAATTCACTAACAGTAATCTTTTCACCAGTAACATTGTCTTGAACATATTCCAACTTACCTTTATCAATAACAAACCAAAATCGGTTCTCACTCATCGCATCATCTCTTTCAATCTTTTGTCTGTTGCTTCTGAAAAAGCAATATATTTTCTATTTAATCCTTTCAATTCTTTTCGTAAATACTCATTTTCGGATTCTAATTTTTGGATTTGCTTGTATTGACAGGCACAATCCTCCATTAATTTGACTTTTTCTTCTTCAAGTTTTTTCATATTGGACATCATAGTTTTAATTGATATTTCATCTCTATGAATAATTGATTGTTGCTCATTCAACATATTCACGATTTCAATTTCAGATAATCTTTTCCCATTGTCTGTAATGTACCAGTCATCACCATAACCGATATCAATACATACAAATCTTTTCTTACTCATCATTAACATACATCTCCCTTAACTTCGCATTTTCCTTAATGTACTCTTCAAGTTCCTCATCCAATTTTTCAAGCCTCTTCAACCACCTCTTATCCTTTTGCATACAATTCTTATACAATATTGCATTATAATCCTTGCAATCATTAATCTGTTTTAACAACTTCTCATTCTCTTTTTCAAGAGCAGTTATTCTCTCCAACTGCTTACTCATATTCCTCCTAGAAATCTCAAGCTTATCCTTGAGTAAGTGTTCATTGAGGCGAAGACTCATAATAATCTCATCTTTCTCCTGAAGTTCAGCCTCAATATCCCTCTCACCCATCATCATATCCTCTGTCAATCTTCACATTCCCCTTTCTTTTTTGGGCATTTCTTGTATAATCCATCAAGGCAGGTTTTCAAATCCCCCAATATATCCAAACTCCTATGGTTGTCTACAACACATATAAGTGCAGGGTGGGGGAAATCATATACTGCTCCACCCTCACCTTTTCTAGCACACTCAAAACAAGGATGGTCATTATTCTCATCACTCATAATTTCACCCCTACTTTTACACCAATCTCCAATTTTAAATAATTATATATCTTTATCAAATACATTAAACTAGCAAACTGTAAAATAATAAGCCCATCAAGTAATAATAAAGCACCATACTCACTCATAAACATAAAACTCTACTCCTCATATTCGATATCGTGTTTCTCTAACAATTCTAATAACTCTTCAGAGGGGATTCTCACAAGTGCATCGTGCAACAAGATACACTTATGCAACCTTTGAACCTCATCCTCCATTATTTCAAAAGATTCAACATTATCAGTAGCCAATTTTCTGTATTTCTCAAACCAATCTGTCTTCACAAAACTTTCACAAGTTTCGGTCAACAGTATTCTCATCTCACCGAAATGGTCATCCAATAACTCCTCTGACCAAGTGTTATCCTCAATACTCATATAATTTACTCCTTTCTACAAAAAACAAGCAATCCCTGACACAAGTACAAACCATTCTTTATCTTCTCATCAAGATGATCCACAGTAAAAACTTGCCTTGTACCATAGCAATTATTCAGGTACTCATAATCAAAATTAGTTCCTTTCTCTGATTCCTTATCATATCGGATTGAGTAGAATCGTGATAAAACAAGATAATAATTCTTACTCCACTCCAATCCAAGTAAGATGCTTTTGAGCTTTTCCCATTTGCAATCACAGAAAGCCACTTTAACAAATGGCTCTTCTGTTTCAATAGTGATATCACTCACATACATTCTGCAGTTCCTCCCAAGTGTAGCCCTCTCTCCTAACAAAATTTGAGATAGCAGAGCTACTCTTTAGACCATAGATTCCTGCTACTTTGCCTTGAGTATAGCCTCGTTGTGCATATACTCGTAATTGTTCGATACCCCCACTTTCTATGATTTTCTGTCTGCCAGTCTTGGGTGGCTCATAGAGTTCTTTCTTGAGTTCTCTGTAGGTTACCCCATTGTCTTTGAGATATGCATTAATATCCTCAACTCTCACACCGAAATGGGATACACTCTTCTTTAAGGGTTCTCCTCGCTTTGCTTGTTCCTTAAGGTATTCCAATCCTCCACCTTGTCTGATTCTCCTCTGCCTTTCTTTGTAGGATAAAGGTTTCCAACTTATTGGATTGTCCTTTAAGGCTTCTTTAAATAATTTCTTCAATTTCACCATTTTTACACATCCTTGTGTATGTCATTAACAACCCATTCGCCTCAATCAATAACAGATTAAGGTATGGGTCTTTCATTTTCCTAGTTGCTAGTGTTCTAACAATTTCCTTTTCCAATCTTCGTGCCTCATCCCTTGAGGCTACTCTTAATCCTTGTTTCATAGGATTCTCCAAGGCTACACTATTCTTAAATTTAATCTTCTCATCAAGCTTGAACCTGAAGATAAAACCACTTCTATTATTTGCCTTGCAGAATCTTGAATTGAAAGTATTCCAGTCATACTGTCCTTTAACAGCCTCATCCCTACTTATATCCTTAACTTCCAAGGTATCAAAATTGGGATTGAGCAGACAATAAGCCTTATCCTTTTTATTAACTCCTATCAGGAATTGATAATGGATCAGACTTTTAATGGCGAAAGTGTAGTAGTACTCTTGCCCTTGTCTGCTAATCCTCATCAATGCAAATTGTTGATGATAGAATGGAATATTTACCACACCTCATAAGTTGATCCATCGAAGTTGTGTTCGTGGATGCTTGGTGTTACCTTGTCTTGACCAAAGTAATTCCCACTATATAAGTTCTCTACTGTATCATCCAATTTTTCAACTACTAACTGGGCTATCTTACACCCATTGTGGAGTCTGATTGGATACTTGCCAACATTATATAACTCCAATGTGATGTTTCCTTTAAACCCTGAATCAATGAATCCTGCAGTAATGTGAGTCAATAGTCCTATTCTGCCAAGACTACTTTTTCCCTCAACTCTGCAACAATGAGTGGATGGAACACAGATTGACTCTTTGGTGCTGACCAGTACCAGTTCATTTGGGGGGATAATAAGTTCTTCAAACTTGTCACACCTATTATTAGAGAGGAGAGGGGGTGTTATACACCCTTTATTACCATCTAAACATAAATCAATGGAATTGGGTTGGATGTTATCTTCATCAACACCTTTCATCCAGTACTTTGCAAACATTGTCAAGCTCTTATCACAAAGAATCATCTAATCATCACCCTTGAACACTACAACAATATCCTGATGCTCTGCTTGTAAGGATTCAATATCTCCAAAGATTTTCAATAGAAATTGGAGGTCATTTAATTCCATCCTGCCAGACCATCGTAGGGTCAATTTGTCGGCATTGAAATTGAAATAAGTGTCCATATGGTTTTTTCCCTCTTTTTTCAAGTATTCTACCAGTAATGCAGAATAGTGTTCTTTTACTTCCTTGTTCTTCTGCACCATTAACCGATATTCTGTTGCTCTAGTCATTTTAATACCCCATAATATCCTTGTTAATTTTTTGAATCTCTTGGAGGTACTCCTGCCTTTTGGATTCTAGTACTTTCCAATCTTGGCTGTTTGCAGGTACTGTGGATTGGGCTTTCTTTATAGCCTCAACAGTCCTTGTTAAACTGGAGAGTGTCGCTTCTCTTGGACAAGTAGCCATACTATTACTCCTCCTTTTCTTTCAGGATAGTCATCAGGTACTCGTAGTACCTTTTACCATCCTCGTATTCCAGTTTTACCTCGTTGAATTTTTCAATATTATCTGCTAATTTTAAAGAGATGTATGCTTTTCTGCCACTTTCATTGGAAATCTTGCTTAATCCTTGCTCTTTCCTTTGAGCATTCAACTCCTCCCAATTAGTATTCAGGATAAGTTTGCTTTTCTCTATCTCAAGTGCTTGTTTCTCTTTAAGGTAGGCTTCTTGTTTCTCGGTAAGGGAGTAGAGGAAACCCTCCACTCTCGCCCTATCAATAAGGTTACTCATTCATCTCACCTAAACTTTTAACACAATCCATCATCAATCCCTTAAAAAATAATGCACTCTTCTCATCTTGTGCCTCTAACATACCGTAGGTTTGTGCAAGGATGATGAAAATAGCATAACCCACAGTAGGCATCTTGAAACTGTCATCCAGTTCCTTAAAAAATACCTCTGCTAACTTTTCACTATGTTCTTTGTCAATTGACTCATCAATCAACACATTAACCAAATCATTTAACACAATCTATTCCTCCTCTACTTTCTTAAATACTAAACTATATGGGTATATGTTACAGAATCGGATTGCTAATTCCTTATCCAACTCTTCACCCTTGATTCCTTGTCTTGTTAACTCTTCCATTGTTTTGATAAATTTACTTTTTTCTTGTCTTATCATTGTTTACCAACTCGGACAACTTCCTCTTCAATCACTTCATTACTTATTGCAAATCCGAATGTTTGATTGTCAAGTTCTCGCAACCATTTATCAGTTGCCAGTATTTCCTTAATATCTTCTCTCGGTTCTGCATCTGCACACTTTTTATTTTCCTTTTCAATTAGTTGTTTTCTTATTGAACAACGATTCTCCATACTTTCTTTGAAGAAATCGCAGTCAACTCCTAAACAAGCTTCTACACAAGGTTCAATCATTTTCCCACCTTTACACAAGTATTATCAATTCCAGTAGGGTTATAATAACCCTCCTTGATTAAAGTCCACACATTTCCTTTCTTTCCACAACCCTTGCAGTAGAAGTAGTCATCAGTAACTACCATACTCGGATTGCTGTCATTGTGAAATGGGCAACAACACCACATTCCACTAGCCTTATTTGTCACCTTATCTAAATTGAATATGCTTTGCATAACATCTTTGCAGGATTCATCAAGGGGATTGTAGTCCTCGTTAATGTATTTCCTACTCTGATGTTCTTTAATACGATTCATTCTTTTCTCGATTTTCTCCCTTTCCATTTTCTGATATTTCTGATATGCATTCTTGAAGATAATATCCTTGTACTTCAATGCTTGATAGTAGTAGTCTTCATTATCCTCTTCAATCCATTCTCCAAGTACCACCTTGCAGGGTTTCTTGGTTTTCGGATGAAAACTGTTAATCAATCGGATGTTACCCTTTAATCCTGCTTGATGATTCACCATATCCAAAGTTTCAAACTGCCAATAAATGTTATTGATAAAATCTTGAACGAAAATATCATACAACAAGTTTGGATCAGAAACTTCAATATCGCCAACAAGTTTGAAGTTGGTGGCAGGTATTTGGATATATAAGTGGTAACCCTTATTCCCTGAGGCTACTATGACAGAGTTTGTGCCTTTGGTTTGAAGAAACTTGTATATTTTGTAGCAGTCTTCGTAGGCTTTTTCAATATCATCCTCTGAATCGAAATCCAAGATGATAGTTGAAATAACCCCATCTTCAGGATACTTGGTAATATACAAATCCTCATCAGGGTTCTGTCTACTCCAAGCTTTTTTAAGAAACCTATGATTTGGCACTTTGTATCTTTGAGCAGGTCTTCCATCCCTGCTCCTGATAGTGAGGTAGTGTTGGTTTCTACGAAATAATAATTGGTAGATGTTCATTCAACCACCCCAACAACACCGATAGCATTCACCATTACCTTTTTCTCTTTCTTGAGTTCTCTGAAGTTCTTATTGAATTCTCTCTCGAATTCAAGGACTTCAGCCTCTTCATTGAAACTCATATGATTCTTACTAACAATTCCCTTGATTTCCTCCAAAGTCTTGAAGTCATTCTCCTTGATTATATTGAAGATAAGTTCTTTTAAATCAAGGGTTTCAGATTTCTCTTCCTTTTCCTTGACTGGTTCTTCAATCTCCTCATAGGAAACTTCTTTTTCGATTGTTTCGGTTTCCTCCATATAGATTGGGTCATCCCAAATGGAATGATAAATCAAATCATCTTCAAGACCAAAGTTGTTATCTTTGATGTTGGTTTGAATATCCTCTTCAAAGAATCTCATATACTCATCCTTGACAGATGGGTACTTTAGGATATTGACCTTGTTTGATTTTTCCACCAATTCCTTTTTCTTCCAATTCAAATCAGTAGCTTCTATGATTAAATCGATACCCTTATTTAATCCATAAACTGGGTCACGATTATCATAATCGATTTGAATCAATAACCCCTGCTCATATAATCTCTTAAGCTTGAGTTCCAAGTTCTCTTTTGATTTACGATACCATCTCTGCCTATTCCACTTATTCCTGATAGTCCTCGCTGTAAAGAAATACTCCTTATACATATCACTATCCCAATCAGGATTATCGTGATTCCTCAAGTGTTTCCTCACATTATCCTCGAAA
>Ga0326512_10000905_pt1 | contig 24557 bp, 35 predicted proteins | sample 1_2617_0518_D_FD_203652 | JGI IMG/M metagenome (GOLD analysis project Ga0326512, IMG submission 203652) | Bovine rumen microbial communities from UC Davis, California, United States - 1_2617_0518 | ecosystem: Host-associated > Mammals > Digestive system > Stomach > Rumen | place: USA...
TGCCAGAAATGTCACAGGAACCAACCGCCCCTATGCCTGAAGGTACACCAGTCAATCCTAACGTACTGGAAGGAGTAGGTGGTGGTTATTGATAAAAGTAGCCCTGTAGCGTTGTATGATTATTTCACGCAAACTCCTGAAGTGCAAGAAGAACTTGCTAGACTACAGGAAAGGGCTACTTTACCTAAAACATCGGCACCTGAAGCTGATGAAGATTACAGCGACCTTAAGGGACCTGAGTATAGTTTACAAAACATGCTCAAAGCGCTCAGGTCTAACGGAACAGGTTCTTCAGAAGCACGTGCCGATAGCATTATAAAGTTTATGCTTAATAATGCTCTACGTGGAAAAGATAATGAACCTGCTGATCTTTCATTGAGTGCACCAGTGCTTAATGAAGCATCACGGGTGTATCAGTGGCCAACGCGTTTTGAGGTACCTAAGCGGGTACCAGATAACGATTTGATAGCTTATACACCTGAGTCTGCTGAAGTACTTGACGAGCAGGGTAGACGTGTAGCGTCAGTATATACGCCTAGTGATTTAGGTGCAAAGCTCTTTGAAAATGTAAAGAAAGCTGACTTTCCACCACCATTGCAGTGGAGAGAATGGCTTAATGATATGATAAACTGGACTAAGACAGGTAAGCATCTTTTTCCATCACATGATGTAACAGAACCTTATTTTGAAACAGAGAATGGTAAAGTGTATGCTGAACCTAAACCTGGATATATAAATAACAGAAGTGATTTGATAGCTGATGTAGAAGTTGCATTACCAAAAGAAGCTCGTGGTCAGGGTACATTACCACAGTTTGAAACAAAACTTCCAGAAGTAATAACTGACTTTGAGATTCCAGAGGACTTTAAAGCTGAAGCAAATAGTCATCCTATCGAGCCTACGTCGCCAAGATATGAAGCTGCTATGCGTCAGTTTACAAGAGGACAGATGCTATATGACCAGTACTTGAAGACAGGTGAAATTCCTGAAGATAGTCGTGATGCTTTCATATTTGATAAGTATACAGATATGCTTGGTTATGGCAGACAGCACGCTGACAAAGTCATAAGTAATCATATAAGTAGACTTGAGAAAGCTTACGTTGACCCTTCAAAGTCTCCTCAGCAGCGAGGTCAGATTAAGAAGGATTTGCTGTGGTTTTATCTGTTACAAGATAAAGATGATGTGCGTGCAGGTATCAAGTTTCCTGCAGCGCCTTCACCTACATATATGTACAATAACTTTGTGCATAACTACTTGTCTAACAAGATACGTGAAAAATATCTTGGCGATGAGAAGTCTGCTTATAGTGGTAAACAGTATGATAATTATCTTGGCGATGAGGAGTCTGCTTATAGTGGTAAACAGTATGATAATTATCGTAACTGGGAATCACCTATCGATAAGCTAGGCACATTAAAGCAGGCACTTTTAGACGCCAAAGAGTTAGGTACAATGACTCCTGAAGCGTATAGAAAGTTGCTTGCAGAGTATAAAAAGAGTAAAGCTGAACTAAAGAGTAAGTTTACTGAGGCAAAAGAAACAGGATTAGATAAAGCACTTGCGAGTGCTGGTAAAAATAGATAAGGAGGAATAAATGGCAAGGTTTAATGATAAAGAGCTTGCGAGTGATTTCTTGAAATCTCTTGTTGGGCTACCAGATGATGTACGTAAAGATGCTGTACTATCGCTCATTAACATGGTTGTAAATGGCAAAGACATCCCTGATGAAGAACTTAATAGCTGGATTGATTTGTACCCAGAAGAAAATCGGGAAGGTCTTAAAGGTCACTTTGTTTTTGGTGAAATGGAATCACCTAAAAAGAATGAACCACCTGCTGACATTAAAGATGATACTGCAGTAGCAGACCAGTTAGCAGAAAATGCAGAAGCATTGAATGGTGACATTGTTGAAGACGAAGAGGACGACGATGCGTACCTTGACCAGCTCATTGCTGAACTTGAAACAGATACACCAGCTGAAGAACCACCAGCTGCATCGGAAGAAGAAAAAGAAACAAAGTCAGAAGAGTCTGACAAATCTGCAGAAGAACCTGCAGCTGAAGAACAGGATGAAACAACTCGCAACATTCTTGCAGGGTTGTCAAATAAATAAACCTGCTTATAGCAGTTAATTTAATGGAGGAAAGACTATGCCAATTAGTCAGGACCAGATTGAGTCATTGAGTAAGCAGGTATTCATTGTTGACTACCTGCTCAACGGTTTGTTTCCATGTCAGTCGGACATCGTTCGCTTGATTAGAAGCAAAAAGAAAGAATGGAAGTTCAACGATAAGTTTGAATATCGTATGTTGCTCTCTACTACCAACACTGGTGGTACTTTGAACTCACAGGTATTCAAAGAAAACGTAGGACTTGTAAAACCAGGTCAGCTGGAATTCGGTACATACCATGCTACTTATGGTACTGTATCTGACGGATTCAATGTTGATATGACAATCAACCTTGAAACAAAAGACAAGAAAGCTTCTTTCGAAAGTGACTATGCTACACGTATGCACTCATTGCGTACAAACGTTGCATCACTCTTCAAGAACTTTGTTATTCATGGTAAGTTCGGCGTTGTACATCAGCTCCGCGGTGCAAACAGCAGTGTTTCTTCAGATTATGAAGGAATCACAGCTCCATCTATTGCTGCTGCATACAATCCAATGCCAAACACATTCGCTGCTAATGCAACATTGCCTGATGGTTCTACATTCGGTGTAGGTAAACCATTTACAATCAAGACACCTCTTAACGTATTCAACAGCAACTTTAAGAATGGTAAGTATCTTATCAAAACAAAAGGTGCTGCTCCTTGGGCTGCTTCTGATGTAACAGAACTTTATTTGGTTCTTGAAAACCAGCCAAACCGCTTGTCACTTATGGCAGTAGGTACAACTGTATCTGATTGGGAAGATGGTGACTTCCTCGAAGTTGCACAGAACCGTGAAATCACTGGTATGCCACAGAACACATTCCAGTCATGGTCATCTGCTGCAATCACTGTTGCTTCAGGTCCATTCCAGGGTGTATATGATCAGTTTACTGGTACAGGTACTTACACAAGTGGTTCAGACGCTGTTGTAGGTGCTATGGAAGGTATTGCTGACTTGTTCCCATGGTATGCAGATCCAAGCGACCTTGACACACGTCTTGGTCTTGACATGCCATTCCGTGACCAGTCAAACCGCTTGCGCTATTCTACAGAACAGGCTGGCGGTTATGTTGTTCAGCAGCAGGGTGAACACATCATCGACGCTATCATGCGTGGTGCATTCCTTACAAAAGCAACTGTTCCTTATGCAGATGTTGGTGTTTGGATGAACCCTGTAACACGTATCGCACTTGGATATGAAGAAGGTAACGATGTAAAAGTTATCCGTGATAACTTGGTAGAAGGACCTATCGTATACCAGCGTGGTGTTAAGACTGTTGATTACCAGATTGGTAACCAGGTTGTACGTGACGTTGTTGAAGATATGAACATGCCAACTGATGTAATTATCATCGGACCAAAAGATGACCTTGCTTACAATGCTTGGGATAATGCTACAATGGAAATTGATAACTACATCCAGGAAACATGGTCAAAGTCTGAACCACCAAAGATTAAGGACCTTACAATCCCTAATGAATTGATGACTAAGCTTGACCTTTCACAGCGTATCACTTATGGTTCACCAACTCTTGGTGATGGAAGTCTTGCATCATTTACATACGGAAATGGTATCAGACATCCAAAGAACCAGCTTCCAATTGCATTGCATGAAATGGGTGCTATCTTCACAGAACACACATACAGCTATACAGTTGTTAAGCTGCGTGCTCCAATCACAGACGTAACTGCTGTGTAAGGTAGGCTGAAGTATGGCCGAAACTGTAACCGCTGGCGTTAACCCTTGGAATACAGATTTCAAAAGGGTAAAGAAGGCTGATGTAAAAAAGAACTGGTCAGAACAGGGTTGGCGTTATTTAACTGACGCTGACACTGGAAAAAGCTACAAAGTGCCAGCTGACGACTATCAGTCATTCTATGCCTGGTTTCCTACCAAGGAGGATGTTAAACCTGAAACACCAGATAAGGATATGATTAAGTATATCAAGACTGGTTTTCAGCCTAAGCATAGCTTTAAGGTAGAAGGTTGCGGCCATATTAAGTTCTTGGAATATGATGAATACAGAATGTTACTACGTGTGACATTCTGGAATGACGATGAATGTGTATACTTTAGAGTTCCAACTGCGGTCGCTGGCCAGCTCAGAGTATACGCGCTCACACAACAAACACAAATAAGTTCAGTAGATAATAAAGTTAGACACTTACTAGGTATCAGATTCTGGGACCTAGTAAGGATTCGTGGTACATTACACGGTACAAGGTATAAATTTATTTATACAAAAGAAGGTGGTAAAACCACTAAGGATTCTGATGAAATGAACTGGGGTACAGGTAGTTATGTATTTGTACCAAATGCATCAGGTAAGCTCATTGCTAAAAGTGAAGATGAACTTACAAAGAAAGAAAAAGCAGACTTAGCAGATATACGTGAGTATGCTGATTCAGCTAAGCCTATTAATGAAGAAGATAAAGCCTTAAGTATTAAGGATATGTATAGAAAAGTGAAAACGGCTAATCTTAGCCCTTCACAACAAAAAGCAATATTAAGTAAACTAGATGCCATGAAAAATAATGAAGAGGCAATGCGCAACTTCTTAGGCATAATAGGTCTTTTCTAGGAGGATAAGATGTATAGAAAGAATACTTTGAATAACATTATTCTTGGTAACAAGCGAAAGGATCCAGTGTATCAGGCAGTAATGACTGACCTTGCTCTCTCTGGAGCTATTGACATTAAGATTGCAGAAGCACTGCTTGGGTATGAGATCCCTGACTATCTTAAGCTCCCAGTAGACTTTGAAGCAAGATTGAAAGCAGCAATGGAAGAAGCTGAGTCTATTGATGTTGATGAAGACGAACCAGTTGACGAATCAGTTGACGAATCAGTTGACGAACCCGAAGACGATGCATCAGAGGTAACTGATGACGAAGCAGGAAATTAATGCACAGATAAAGGCAGACTGGACCACAAGAATGCAACAGTCTGCTGATTCATTATCTGACTCAATATTAGATAATTATGAGGCTTGGGTACAACAGCAGTGTCAGGCTGCTGTAGCTGCTAGACAACAGCAAGCAGTACCAGCTCAGGAGGAACAGTCATGAGTACATTTACAGATTTTAATGGCCCTCAGCCAGGTGGTATGCCTACAACAAAGTCTATACTCGACCTTGTCAATGCATACCGTACCATGCTTGATAGCCTTAATGACCATATAAGTCAGCATGCTAGCAGTGATAACAATGTGCATAATGTTAAAGATTATGTTGCTGCACAGCTGGAAGCAATCAACACAACACTTAATACAGCAAGCAGCAATGCAGATGAAGCAATCAAAGACTTACGCGGAGAAGTAACAACTGCTTTTGCAAATGCGCTTACTGCTAAGTTCACTGGTAGTGCAGCAAGTCTTATTGATAATGCTAACCCTGCAAATAATAATGTAATTGCATTGCTTTATAAGCTTTGGGTTTTGATTACTGAGTGTGCTACAGATGAAGAGATGTCAAGTCTCACTTCTACAGTAGAAACACTCACTGCTACAATTGGTACTATTCCTGCTGGAAGTACAATTGGTGGCATGCTTGAAACAATCAACAGTGCACTTAATACTGCTGATACAGGTATTCTTGCACGTCTCACTGCTATTGAAGCACAGCTTGCTAGCAACACCTTTGAAAATATTACAGTAACAGGCACTGCTACTACAAAAGTAACAGCAGCAAAGTTACTTAAAGCACTACTCACACGTACAGTGTACACACCAAATGAATCACAGTTGCAGCATCTGTATCTTGGATATGCTAATAGTAAACACTGGCATGTTCTTGGTATGCTTGTAGACAACGTTGGTTCTGCTTATATCAAGTTTGCTGATACACACAATATGGCTGCACAGATTAACTTTGCAGTTAGTGACTCTGACACAGGTATTATTGATGTAAATGTTACACGTGCAGAAGGTGAATGGCTCAATACATCATTCGCTCTTTGTAAAGCAACAGATGCGGACCAGACTCCTCGTTACTACATCTGTGTTGCTAAAGACGGGCTCGGTGAAAACCAGATGCTTGCTTTCCAGCCGCACGTTTCAGGTGTTAACTTTGCTTCACCAATGCTTAGTGATGAATACGTTGAACCTGTATCTGATGGTAATGCAACTGTACTTACACAGGTTGACCTTAATAACTATGTACCAAGTGGACATCAGACATCTGGTGGCAGTAGTACATCTGATGGTGTATTAGTTGGTGTAGGTGTAAGATGGCCAGGTTCATCAGACAACGTTCCAGCTAAGTATGTTTATGCTGGCGGTCAGGAAGTTAATGTTACAGATTATCCACAGCTTGCAGAAGCATGGGGTATTACTACTGAAACATTTGTAATTCCAGCGGAAGACCATACAATCTTCAAGTGTGAAGCATAGGAGGAAAACATGAGCGATACATATAAGTTCCTAAATGGACAGGAAATCTATACTAAAGAAGGTACAGACGCTGCTATTGAAGAGAGAGCTGCTGAAGCTGCACAGGCTATTGTGCATGATGAAGTTGCTCAGCAGATTTCTGAAAAGACCTATACTAAATCTGAAATTGATAATCGTATCACTGCTAAGACAACTGAGGTTGTTGAAGAAGAGGTACCTGGAGTTGTTCAGGAAGTAATGTCAGAAAACTACTATACTAAAGAAGAGTGTGACGAAAGATACATCAGTACTGAATCACCTCACTTTACTGGCTATCCTCTTACACCGGATATTGGTAAAGTTTACTTCTGGCGTATTGGTACAGTATCATATGTTAATGCCGATATGACTTCTGCTACTGTGCCATCTGAAGCAACATTGAATACTGCTACTCTGCTTGGTCAGATGGTATACTATAACAGTATATATTACACACAGGATACAGCAACAGAAAAATGGTATGTTGTTACAGGATTTACTACTACTGAAATTGTTAGAGGTAGTGAAGTTACAGAAGTTGGTCTTATCGCTACTCTTGAAACACTCACCAAGATTGCAGTTAACTACTGCATTTTTGATGTACCAGAGTACGATGAACAGATTACAAATAAAAAGTATGTTGATGAAAAAGCTGCTGAAGTATTAAGCCAGGTAGCTGAAGACTATTATGACAACCAGGAAGCTGACGAAAAGTTTGCTCCAATTGAGTCACCACATTTGACTGGTACTCCAACAGCACCAACTTGGGATGATGACTACTTCTGGTCAATTGACTCAGAAATAATGAGTAGTGACTTCACACCACTTGTTATACCAAGCACTGACACACTGAAGACGTCAACTATCCTTGGAAGTGTTCGTAAGTATCTTGACTCATACTACAGATATAATTCAGATACAAGCAACTGGTATGAAGTAACAGGATTGACCCCAACGAGCATCCTTGTTGATAACGACCCAGTAGCTGATACAACTATCATTACTGCTTTACAGACTGCTTATGACAAGCAGATAGCATACCTTGTTTACTCAAGGCAGTATGTTGCTGAGCAGATTATGAACCGCAAATATGTTGATGAGAAACTATCTGAAGAACTTGAAGACTATTACACAAAGTCAGAAGTAGATGCGCAAGTAACAGACTGTAAAGACTACACAGATACTGCAGAAACATCTGTACTTTCAACTTTACGTGACGAACTTGCTCCAAAGAACGAACCAGTGTTTACAGGTGAAGCATCATTTGGTGATGACGTGTCTATTTCAGGTGACTTATTTGTAAATGGCAAACAGTACATCAATGATACTGAAACAGTACAGACAAGTGACGATTACTTTGTATTACGGCATAATAAAAGTACTGTGCTCGGTAACGATGAACATGCTGGTATAGTTGTTCATAATTATGCGGCAAATAAGTCAGCTACATTAGCAGTTGATAAAGATGGCACATGGCGTGTTGCAGATAACAGTGAAACAGACACAACATACACAGGACTTGTATTCTATAATGATACATATTATGAAGGCCTGACAGATACAGAAGCAACTGTTGTCACAGGTATAAAGACAGCATTTGACATGGATGAGCTTGCTAATTGTGTTCTGCACAGTGGTAATTTTTATCACTATAATGGCACAAACTGGTTTACAGTTATCCTAAGTAATAACAAGTTAGCTGTGTCGGATACAGCAGTGTCTGATACTGAGCTTATTGATACACTTGATGCTTTAACCAAGTATGACTTAGTTTATTTTTATAGTCTAACTATTACACAGCTTGATGAATCTGAAAATGAACCACTTCTCACACGTGAAGAAGAATCGGGATTGCTGGACGGCGACTTACTCCGCTGGGACGCAGTCGCAAAGAAAGCTGTTCCAATTCCACGTCCTACAGTAAGTGACACTGTATTACGTGCACAGGCATCAAGTATCACTACCGGTACTGTATATACTATTGAAGGTACATCTGGTTACATAAATGCAAATGGAAGTACAGTAGTTCCACCAGTTGCTCCAAGTGGTACTGGTACAAGTCTTGGTGAGTTCTATCATGATGCACAATACTGTTATCTTAAAAAGTTTGATATGTATAATGCTAACATGGAAGCCGTAAATATAGTAACCGGTATAAATATAAATGTATCTGGTAACTATGGTGCAGGTGTTGCAGGTAATAGTGTAATGTATGGTACTAGTCATGATTATGAAGACCTGGATGTATATGACTTATTAATGTGTAAAGTAATAGACAACCAGTTCTATCTTAGGTATAATGATAAATATTATACTGCGCCTACTAGTTACATCACTACATATAATCTTATATCGTCTGCTGGTACAGATTTGGAACAGGTAAACGCACTTCTTACAGCCTGTACAGAAGTTACAGATACAACACTATTAAGTACACTGGCACAAGATTTTAGTAGTGACAAAACAGCCGGTACAATCGGTACAAGTTCTAGTAGCTGGTGTGCTTGTCGCATTGTTGTGAATACACTTACATATATTCAAGAGGCTTCTAATACTGTTATAGGTTATCGTAATATAACTACACAGTATGGTTCACAACAGTATGTTCCAGAGAGTCTTACATGCTATGCTTTAGCAAGTGATACACCTGCTGAGATAAGGGCGTATGACTATATATATACTGTAGGACTGACATATACATGGGCAATGCCAAATGAAGTAGGTCATATTGAAATGACTGCTTCTAATACAGCACCTTATGGATATATTGCATGTGACGGTTCAGAAGTATCAAAAGCTACTTATGCAGCGTTGTATGCAGCAATTGGTGACAAGTATGGTACACCTGAGAATCCTGACAACTTTGTATTACCAACACTGACTGATGCAGATGGTTACTTTACATACTATATTCAGTATCTTGCATAGGAGAACAACATGAGCTGGGCAGAGATGATTAGTAACTTCTTTAGCAATCCAATAGGCTATGTAGTAGCAGTTATACTTCTCATAATAGTTGTGATACTGTTAAAGAAGGGTCGTATTAGAATCCACACCAAGTTCATGACTGTAGGTGAGGATGAGAATGAACGTAAAATCTTACGTGTTCAACTCACCTACTTACATGCTGCTTGTGACGGTATGATTGCACAGTTGCCACAACACTTAGATAAGTGGCGTACTAAAGCTATCTTGGGTAAGGTAGCAGATGTACTTGAAGAGGCCGCTTTGTACAATCATATCAAACGTGGTGATAAGAAATATTATGACGTTAAATGTAAACTGGTATATAATACTGTAATGAAGGAAGTTGAAGATGAATGGTTCTTGACAGATGAGTTTAGAACTATGTGCAATGAGTTTGTTACAAGTATACTTGACGAGTTTGTTGATATTAGGGAAAGTTATGCATGAAAAGATTATATTATTTGGTATTACTCTCATGTTGCTTAGCAGCTGTGTCAGCACAAAACCTTCAAAGTCTATCATCGAACATCAAAGAGAAATTGATAGAGTTGAAGAAGGAATCCGAGTACGTGACAGAGCAATTGAATCAAGTATCGAACGACTTGAAGCTATCACAGCAAGAAGCTCTGGAATGGAAGGAACAGTCGACGAACTTATCGAACTCTTTGATGAGTATCAACGAGCAGTTGAACAGCTCATACGAGACTATCGAGCAGCAGAAAGCACAGATAAAGATACAGATAAAAGTGCTTACGCTTCTACTGTTTACATTATTATTCCTACTGGGAATAAAGATAGTGTTTATAATTCTGTACGTTAAGCAGGTACCAGTACCTCGCTTCGTAGATATATTAGCATAGGAGGCTAGTAATGAAAAATTTGTTTGAAAAGGTTAAAGCGTTCCTCGCAAAGCCTGTTGTAATGATTGTAGAATCAGTATTGATGATTGCTTCTGCAGCTGGACTGTACATTGGTGGTATGTCTGCTGAAGGCATTGCTAAGCTTGGAGCTAAAGGTGTAGCGATTGTTATCTTCGTTGATGGTGTTATCACACTCATCACAGGGCTTATTGTAAAGAAAGATGAAGCTAAAAACTAATTTTATTCCAGACGATGCAAAGTGCAGCACACACAATTCGTTTGACAACGGTCATGCAGTTGGAATAACTATTCACTGGACTGGACCTTATCCTGGACAAACACCAGAGCAGGTTCGCCAGTGGTGGATAGACAGCAAAGGTGAAGCATCTGCTCACTTCATCATTAAAGATGAAGAGGTGCTTCAGTGCTGGCCACTCGAACGTGTTGCCTGGCATGCAGGTTGCAGACCTGGAAACTACCAGACAATTGGTATTGAAGTAATACCAATGAATAAAGAAGGTGAGTTCAGCGCTATGAGTATCAATAGCCTGAATGAATTGATAAAGTACCTAAACAAAGAGTTAGGTATCACTGCTCCAATTGTACGACATTTCGACTGGACAGGTAAACTGTGTCCAGCATACTATGTTGACAGCAACAAGTGGAAGCAGTTATTAAAGGAGATAAGTGTATAATGGAAATTTCAACTAAAGAAGCTCTTGCAGAATTAAAGCAGGAGTTGATAAACGAGATGTGGGGGGGAGTAGACCCAACACCAGACTGGAATAATATGTCCATTCACAATCTCTGGACGGGCAGTGGTCCTTATACAGGAGCTCCTTGGACAGTAACAGAAGATGGCTGGATTAGAGCTGCAGCAGCCAGCACTACTAGCTGTGACTTGTATGTCTGGTCTGATGATGGTGAAACGTCACCAAGTTCTATACAGGAAGCTGTGCAATTAGGTCTGTCTGTAGTTCGTAATGCAGGAGATACGGGTCCTGCTTCTGTGGAGAGTAGTTCGGGCTGGGCCCCTGTTAAAAAAGGTGATGTTATAAGCACATCTTATACATCAAAGACTGGTTCATACCCTTATCAAGTTCTCTTTGCTCCGTGCAAAGGTAATTCAGCAAAAACTAATTAGGAGTTCTCAGCAGTATAAAAAGTAAAGGGTACACGTTATGTGTACCCTGTTTTATTAGTCTAGTTCTTTACATTCAAAGACACTAGGGTCGCTGCTCCCGCAATATTCACAGTTTAATCTTTTAGTGCTTGTATATAGTGTAAGGTCACAATGCTTACATTCACAGGCATAAGACTTCTGTACAGGCCATCGCGCATACTTTGGATTCAGAGCATAGCCTAGTGCATCTGCAAGATGATTCCTGTCATACTCTGACTGTTTGTCAGGCGACAGATACGGTGAAAATACAACATTTTCCATAGGCATTACAGCGGATGTTTATCATACCAAGTATCGAAAGCAAGTGTTATACGTGGATAATGCTCTTCGAACCAGTAACGTGTTAACTTACACCACTTATGCATCTTATCACTGTCACCAGGACCACAGCGTCTTTGTAGCATGTACATCCACTGACGCAAGTTAGTAGTGATGACTACATTAGTAGCAAGGTCATTTGGTAATACATCTCTTGCTGAACTAGGCGCTTCACCTGCATCCAATAAATCATGATACAAGGTCTCTGCATATTCATAAGCGTCTACTTTTATTTCATCAATATTAGCATCCTGCTTTTCGTTTACTTCATCAATGAACTCACATTCCTGGAACTTCTGATAAATGGTACTGCTCTGTGTAAAAGCACAGTGACGGTGACGCACCAGAGCATGTGATGTGCCACGGTCAACAGTACACTTGAGCGTAATGTTCATGTGTTCGTATGGTGAGTGATGACCACGTTTGATAATGTTCAACGCTCTGTTCATGCATGCTTCTCTGTCCATCTTACTGTTGTATGCTTCACCTGCACATCTGCCAATAAACGTAAGTACATCATTTTCAGATGGCAAATCAAATGCTCCAAGGTACTCAATTTTCATTGGTATTAGTTTCATTTTCCTTCTCCTGTTGAACCGAATCCACCGGTTCTTTCATTTGATTCAAGTACCCAGTCTACTACATGCTCAACTTTCTGTACTTCAATCTGTGCTACACGTTCACCTGCTTTAAGTGTGATTGGTTTATTTGTTGTATTGTACAATGGTACATGTACTTCCATACCACGATAGTCAGCATCAATAATTGATGTAGGCTGTACAATACCCTTCTTAACAAGAAGACTGGAACGCGGGTACATTACAATCTTACACCCTGCTGGAATATCAAAGCCAAGTTGCAAACCTGGACATGCTACTTCACCAGGTTTAATTGTAACATCAGCAGGCAAGAACACATCGGCACAAGCTGCTTCTTTTGTCTTGTACACTGGTGCCTTTGCACCAGAGCCTAAATAGATAGGTTTACAATATATCATATTATCTCCTTAAGATAAAAAAGTTACTAAAATATTCTGCTACTACGTCCCAGAGGTCATGTATCGAACCTACAGGACTATAAAACGTGCCAAGATGGTGTCTGTCATCAGCATCGATAATTTCATATTCAATCATCGTTCTACACCTCCAAGCTTGTCTGCCCAAGCTTCCCAAGGCTGTCTGTAGTAGTATTTATTTTTAATCTTGAACAGTCTAAAGATAATGTTGCCTATTAAACTAGGCAGGCCAATTACAATCAGATATAACGGGCCAAGCATTCTTGACTGCTTCTGGTGACCATGTTCATGGTTAAGTGTATTACCTGCTATACGGATTCTATTATCTGCTATAACAACGTCACCAAGTGACACAGCAGAATAGAACAGTTTACATGTGTAGACAGGTACACGTTCACCATCATTGCATTCATATATCTTAGAACCATTGCAATACAGTGACAGGATAAACCCAGCCAAGTTCTGTGGCAACTGCCAGAAGTAAAGTAGTGTCCGGTAAAGTAATACTTTTTTCATCTATATCCTCTTTATCTTTTTAAGTACAGCTTTAGCTTCTTTCACACATGCTATTACATGGTCCCAGTCATCATTATCAAGATAACCTACTGACCAAGCAATTTGAAACTTTAACTCATAATTAAAGCTAAAATGTACACAAGCAATTCCATCTTTACAAATGTCAATATAACTACCTGTACCAAAGCTCCATGTCCATTTAGGTGCATCTTTTTCCATTAGTGTGTCTCCCTATAATCTGCTTCAAAGAATGCAGGGTCAAAGTTGCCTTTCTGCATTTCCAAATATATCTTGTTAGACCAATAACCCCAGTTAGGTCCAAGCTCACATTCCGCTTTAATTGGTACAAGCAGTCTGTCTCTATATACGTTACCCATGATACGCTGAAGCTCAACAGCTGCTTCTGTACCTGCTTTATTAAACGGAACGCTGTTAACCTGTTCATCATGAACCAGCAAGTGAAGTGTCAATATGTCATAGATACCTGCATCATAAGCAGTAATAAGAGCTTGCTTGAGAATATCTGCAGCTGTACCCTGTATCAACTTATTAAGCATCTTGTATATGAAGTCATTCCACTTACCAATTGCTGGGTCATATGATGGACGTGGCTTGTGTAAACGTCTGCCACCCATAGTATCAATATAACCGTAAAGCTTCGCTTGATTCTGGCACCATTCCATAGTATCTTTTACAACCGGGAACTTGGCATGATAGTTATAGTATATTTCTTTCGTGAACGTTTCAATATCTTTACCTTCTTGTGCTGCCAGCTTTTCGAACAGTGTGTAGTTCTTGCTCATAGCAGTCTTCCAACCCATGCCATAGATACAGCCATAGTTGAACGTTTTAACGACTGGACGGTAAGTAATACCGGTCATGCCCATAGCAATATTATGTAAGTCTGCTCCACCACGCAACTGCTCTCTGAACCATTCAGCTTGTGAACCCTGTGCGAAGTGACCAAGAAGTACAGCTTCAATCTGACTGTAGTCATCAGCAGCAAGCATCTGACCAGGTTCAGGTAAGAACAATGACCGCATGTCCTGTGAAAAGTCTTCACCGTGGCCTTTGTTTCTTGCAGGGATCTGCTGCAAGTTTGGGTCTTTACAACTAAATCTGCCAGTAACTGTGCCGCCTTCTTCACGTAACATTGGTAAGAACGTACAGTGTATTCTGTCACCAACTACAGACTTAAGCAATGAACCATGCAAGAACTTATTTAAGATAGCGTCGTAATTCTTGTACTCTTCAATCAGTGGAACTATCGGGTGATGAATACGTGCAATAGCATCAGCACCCCAGCTCTGTGCTCCAGTCTTAGTTCTTACTGGTGACACAATACCCATTTCATTAAGTCTTGCTCCAAGCTGCTTTGAGCTTGCAATCATTTCACCAGTTACACCGTACATGTCAATAAGCTGATTTTCAACTGCTATACGTTTTGTTTCAACCTTCTCAGCAAGCTCATGTGCCCGTTTAACATCAAACCGTATACCTGTCTTCTTCATACGAAGCAGGATTGGTATGAGTTTACATTCCATGCTGTAGACCTGCTGCAAGTTTGACATGTAAGGTTCTTGTGCTTTATACAAGTTATATGTAGCAACGCAGTCTTGCAAATTATACTTCATCATAAGTTCTTTGAACTCAGGAGCTTCTTGCCAGAGCATCAATGCATTTGCCCATACATCTTTTTTATATACACCACTTATCAGTGCATCAAGTTCACCTGATGAAAGTTTATATGTTAACTTGTCTTCTGGATTGTATAGCTCATTAGGACTGACGAACATATCTTTCTTGAGACCTTTAGCAAGTCCCTTCATGGTATGCTGCCACTTCTCAAACCATGCTTCAATTGTTTCTGATTTGTTCTTACCTTTGACTCCAAGACGTTTACAGCAGTCATCAAGATTCAACGGGTCATATTCATTGATTAATGATGCTCTTGTCATTGTGTCATGAATTGTGCCATTGATTTGCATATCATATTTGATGAATTGCCAAGATGTATCATACAAACAATTATGAAATATTTTATCAACTGACTTATCATACAGCAGGTCACGACATTCATGTACGTCACCTGGTATGTCAAAGTCAAACACTTTACTAATACCGTCGCCATGTGCACCACAGCACAGTATTCTACCATTCGGATCGAACAGCTCACCTGCTGTTTCAATATCCATCGCTACTAGTCTGTTCACCTATCTGTTACCTTCTTATTTCACGTACAATATCTACAGCCTGTATATCAGCGTATGATATAATGCATTGTGCGGCATACGTTTTACCATCTGCATTATAATTATTAATGATAACACGGCCCTCACTTGATAAAAAAGCTATGCTATATCTGCCTGCTACTTGTCCATCTGTTCTGAACCAAAGTGCTCTTATACAAGATTCATAACCTTTATAGTCTTTGGGGTCTATCCATCTGTATTCTGTTATTTCTTCCATAACTGGCCTCCTGACAATAGCACTATTGAATCAATACTGCGTCTGTCTTGAGTGCAAATGTAACAAACAAATCATCTTTACATGTAGATACTTGTGTAAGTGTATACTCGCAGCCGTCATATTCGAAAAGCATTCCTTTTTCAAGTTTAACACAGCCAGCGTCTGTACATATTTCATTCTTTATACCATACCTTATGGTTAAAAAGCTAACCATATTATAGACACTACCACCGCTTACTTCATACGCAGTATCTTTGTTAACAGCAATCTTGCTAACGTCTACGCTACGTAGTCGTGACTGCGCTACAGGGGTAATCTGGTGCTTTAGCATTTGAGCTAATTCAGCGGTAGGTTTACTTGACTCTTTGATTGCTGTAACCAAAGCTTCTAACATCTGTTCTGTTTCCATAAAAGGCTCCTTGTCATTTCACCCATGACTGGGATTAATAAAATAATTACCTTGTACAAATCCGCCCATGACTTCATAGTACAAGGTTTATGGAACAGGTGGGATTCGAACCCACAACTCCGAGGCTTGCGGCCTACAGCGTCTTAACCAATTGCTAGTAACGACTGTTCCAAAATAAAAAGTTATAGCTGCCGGTTCTATTTCTAAACTAAGGCCCCACTACCTGCATTCGATTTTTGCAAGCTGTGGTGTATGTGAGGTCTACATGCGTTTCACATGTGCTGACAGCTACAACCGCCACTCTAGTTAATCAGTCCAAAACCTAGAGTGACTCGCTTTCGCTTACTGCTTTCCGGTCAAGCAGCTGACCACCCTTCCCACGGAGATTTTAACGATGACATTAAGCATCAGTTTTTAATCTGCAAGTATTTTTCTCTTGTTGTAAGAAGAGTCTTACAATCTTCAATATGTTCTATAAGCATAGAAGCAATCAAGAAGTCTGGCATATTTAAGTAGGTTGTTATGTCGTAACGTTCAGCAATCTCTTCAAGCTCTTCTCTGAGCTGCTGACGTTTATCAGGGTCAAGCCCTATATGCTTCTTCTTCATAATTGCTCCTAGTATACAGGATCATCCTGCTGCTCATCTTTCTTCTTAGAAGATGTTACGTTGAGCACGTTACAGTTTACTTCAATATCAGTATGATGTCTACCATCATTACCGTCCCATTCACTTGTAGACAGTTCACCTGAACCAGCAACAGCAGTACCTTTCAAAAGCATTGGAGCAAGTGTATCAGCACGTGTACCCCATACTTTAAGCTTGTACCATGTTGTCTTTTTGTTGTTACCATATCCTGTGTTAACAGCACATGATACTTCAAGCAGTCTTGTGTTACCTGCATCTTTTACAACTGCGTCCTGACCAAGTCTACCAGTGAAACAAAAGTTACTTAAGTCTGCCATGCTTATTTCTCCTCTTCAAAATGTAGCAAGAACATCATGTTTGTTGCAACATGTGCTAAGTGGTTAAGCCCTGATTCAGGGTCAGTCTTTTCACCATGTCTCCATGCCAATAAGTGACGGAGAGCGGCAGCGTAATATCTGTCTTCTGCGTCTTCGACTTTCTGCCAGTTGTTTGGTTCATACTTATCAGCTCCGAACGTAAGCACCTTGCCAACGGCTTCAATAAACTGAGGTTCAATAAGGTCCAGTCTATTTTTACCTTCATCATTCTTCTTGCCTGTATTGTTTAGTGTATTTGGAAAGTTCATTATTTATGCCTCTTAAAAAGAAAAGCAGCAGTATTAGTCGGGTGGGAGGGGGAATAACTAACACTGCTGCTTGTTTAATTAGTTGTTGTCAGAAGTATCTGCTTCAACACTCTGTGTGATTGAAAGCACTTCTTTTGTTACGATTTCCAGCTGTGGCTGAACCTGCTGCATGAATACATCTTTTGGAGTAAGAGTATCACGCTGAACCTTTGTAAAACGAGCAACCTTTTCTGCAGGCTTAACAGGATTCTGTACAAGCTCTGCAAGCAAGTTCCAAGCGAAACCAAACAATGGTGCCTGCTTTCCGTTAGGAAGTAACTGTGACTTAAGCTGTGTGTTCCAAGAACGACATGCTCTCATAGAACCTACAGTTGGATTGAAGTACAAGATACCTGCTTCTGGGTGGTCAGGAAGAGCTACTGCATATACATACAGTTCCTGGATTTCATTACCAGAGTCAGGGTTAATCATCTTTGGATAGCCTTTCTTACCAGCTTTAGGCTGCTGAATTTCAACCTGAATGCTGTGCGGTGCATAACGTGCTACTGTACTGTAAGGTGGTTCAGAGTTACGTTCATTCCAGATTGTACGGAATGCAAGAACAATTACACGAACTGCTGGTCCATAGTTTTCACCAGTAGCTGAGTTTCTCCAAGTTCCAGGTTCAGCTCCATCTGCTGCTGCCTGTGAGCCTGGCTGAACGAGTGACAGGTAGCTTACTGCCTGTTCGTTCTGGGTGATAGTATCAAGGCCTGCACCTTCATACTCCGCAAGATAATCAAAAGCTTCTGTGTTAGAAGTTGTCGTACTCATACTCATATCGAGTACCTCCATTAAATTATTTATGTTATAATTATAACATTTATTTTGTTACAATTATAATTTCAATTGAAAAATGTTTATAGTTGCACCTTCATCTTGTCCACTACTGATTTAACCGGACAACCCTGCTTTATGCTAAGCATTTCTGGTACAGTCATATAAACCCAATGACCAAGTTGTTTTGTACCTTCTATTATTTCTGTCGGCACAAAAGCAACGAATTGACTTTGATGGTATGTTGATGGTAGATGACTCTTCTCTATTATCGTAAACTCATCAATCTTAAATCTGTTGCCTGCACATACTCTGCTTACCATACGGTTCGCACCACCTGATACATTTGTCAAGTTTAAGTATGACACAGGAACAAACGGAAATACTTGTACATTCTTTATTGGAGAACGTACTGCAGTATTCGTTGTACGATACATAAGACCATCTGGCACATCCTTACCAGTTACTGGATAAACACCGGTACCTGTTACTTCCAGTGTATCTATCTCAGCCCAGAACTCTCTGACCTTAGGAATGTAGTCAGCAAGTCTAGAATGTAACATGTACTCCCATATAGGGTCATTAAGCACTTCAATATCTGCCATTACTCAGCCTCCCACTTTTCATTATATTCGTTTATAGCACCATCAATCTGTGCTATAATTTCTGAGTCTGCTCTAGATAACCAGTAGCCACGTTCATCAGCTTTCTTGTAAGTTGCTATACCCTCTGCTAAGATACCAGACCATAATTCATCATGGCTGTAACCAAGCAAACGAAGCAGTCTATAACCTGGGAAGAATAAAGTCTGACGTTGACCGTCATACTTGCTATCAGTCCAGAATGACTTATCAATCAATGCTTCCATTGCTTCACGATACTCTGGGCGTGTAGGAATTAAAGGTTTACCAGAACGCTGTTCATACGGTTTCAGTGGTCTGTTCTGCCATTGTGCATACAGTGGTCGCCAGTCTAGTGTGTAAACATGTGACCAGTCTTCTGCTACAAGTTTCTGTTCTCCAACTACTTCAAGGTCATAAGCATGTGTAACACGCTCCATGGTAAGTGGACTTCTTGTAAGTCTAGCTGGGTCAGATGTACTTTCATCAAAGACTAACTTATCTGACATGTGAGAACACAGATAAGCATGCAGCCATTTATATTCATCAATGTCATTCGGTTCATCAGAAACACGTACTAACAAATGATATGACTTAGCACCAGAATAAACTATTCTGCATACTTTACCATCATTAAACAGTTTCTGTGATTCCATTAAAGCTGTGTGTAAACGTTCTTTATATAGTACGTTTGCTTTAATCTTTGCACCTTCGCCATGTAAATCTATAAAAGCTTTAGCACGTTCTTGCTCCTGGAGCTGCTGAACTTTTGTAGGTGTATCAGATTCCAATAAGAATGTGTCCATGTATTCTACATGCTGACTCTTGTTCTTAAGGTCTGTTATACCGTCTTCCATCTCATTTACAGTCTCAAAGCAACCATTAGGGTCATACTTAAATGAATCATTTATCCTGAGTCGTTGACCTGCACGTGTTGGTTTAGGTTTAATCACAACAGGCATTCGTTCAATGTGTCCAATAGGATTGTTATGAACATCTTCTACAAGACAGAACTTCGCAGCAGGTGCTTGCCTGTATCGGCCTTGCACTTTACTGAAGCCACCAAGTAACGGTTCCATATCAGGAATGATTGCTATACCGTAGTCTGCTATGAGCCAAGGACCACAGTCATAGATACCACGTTCAACTACAGAATGTGCGAAAGGTTTCATGCTGCCCATTTCATAGAACACAAGTGGTCGACACAAAGCGACAAACTTTGAATGCTCTTTGAACGCTGGCATGAACTGGATTGCTCCAACATGCTGAATAACATCTGTGATTGATTGTCCATCGACTTCAAGTACCAAACGATTCTCAAGCAGCGATGCTTTGATGAATGGTACAAGTGCTCTGAGAATGCTTTCGATTTCTGTTGTATCTGAAGTACGTGGTAATGAGAAGCAGCGATTGTATGCAGCTGTCTTTGGAAACTTTCTGAGCTCAACTGCTGCTATGTCCTGACGGGTAAACAGTTCATGTTTGAACTGCTCAATGAGTTCTTTATCTTCTTGGAAAGGAACTCCTACTCTATTGAAATTTGCATCAAAGCCATACAACTTTGTGAACACTTCATCTGCTAGCTCTGATTCTTTTCTGGTAAAATGTTCATCTGCTTCCATAATCATAAACCTTCGTTGGTCTTCCCTACCATCAAACTTTATCGGCACATCTTTATTTGTGGTCATGATAAAGTCTGTGTAGCTCTCTTGATATATTGGGTCTACACCTTTCAATTCCTTTCTGATAGTAGTAGCAGTAGCTCGAGATTTTAACGCACCAGCTGGATTCCTTCTGTCCTCTAGTTCTTTTTCTTCTTGACAGACAATCAGGGCATCTGCATAATCTGCGTTGAAGCGGGCTGTAGAATCGTACTGGTCCGACACAATCACGTTCTCCTTCCCAAATAGTCCTTTGCATATAACCTCTGCGAATGTTGTCTTACCAGAACCTTGTGCTCTTGACACAATGATTGGTACAACCTGTGTTTTTACAGTAGGGTAGAGAAGCTTAGCACGAAGCCAAGCAAGCAACCACATGCTACACTCACCAGCAATATGCTCAATGTACGTGTAAATGTGTGAAGTATCTCTTCCCGTTTCTTTGGCGAATACCGGGAACGGCTTCGCAACATTGAACGCATCTCTCTCAGCATTGTAATAGCCTGATGGTACTGTGTAATCCCTATAATACAAAGGACGATGTAAACCATCAGACTGCTCAGCAGCAATATATGCTTTATCATAGAACTCGAATCCTTCAGGATGCCACCTGGTTGTTATGATTTTATTTCCAGAACGTTCTTCTGTGAATAGAATTGAACCATAGTATTGCTCAAACATACTTGGCAACATGATTTCACCTTTATGTGACACACACATAAAAGAATGTGACATGTTACTGAACAGTACTTTATCAAGCAAATGTTCATGTGCCCACGCTTTAAGTTCATCTAAGCTTTCAAAGCCCTTACCATTCTGCTGTCTTAATGCTTCAGTTAGTAAGCTCTTCTGCTGCTCAGCTGACTTATAAGTTATTCCGTATACATCATCGTATAGTGACATACACTTATCCCCCTAAAAAGAATACACCTGACACGCTGGACCATGTCAGGTGACCTAGCGGCAACTAGGATTTATATCAAGTCACGGGAGGTTTATGACTTAATAGTGCGTTTAACGGCACGCACTGCTTCAACCGGTACAACAACAAAGTTGTCATCAATCTTGCAGAATGACATAGCCATAGCAGGGTCAACAAGCAATGTATCACCTTCTTTAATATCTGCTGACAGTTCAGGTCCAACAGAGTCTACAATAAGATAACATGCATCCTGTGCGGCCATACTTCCTTCAAGCAACTGAATCTTGCTCTTAGTATTAATCTTTTCCATGCGAGCCAGGATGTTTGTTCCAACTGGCAATATAACTTCTTTACTCATCTTTTTCACCTTCTTCAAATAATTCTTTTACGTCCTGTACAACGACGTCTGCAATGTTGTTGCTGTTAAGCAGTGTCGGCTTATTAGCAATGACACAATCAAACCAGCCTGATTTAAGTTTGTCTAATACAACACGGCTTGCCTGAAAGTTCAAGGCATCAATTGTGATGTCTTCTGGTACATCTGTAAGTGTTACAGACATTTGTGCTACTGACTTCAAGTGGTCATTATAAGTAACCACACAAGTGATAGCAAGTGATTTGTTACACATTTTTATACCTCCAATTCTGTGAATGTAACCTGCTGAAAGTGCATGCATGCTGGAATATCTTCAATGCTAAACTGCTGCACACCTGAGTTAACACCAAGACCTTTAACCAAGAATGCTTTAAGTGAGTTGGTGTTGATGTCACTCTTAGCTACGTATGGAATACCTGATTCCTTTAGCTTGCTAATATCATCAGGAGAGACATTAGCTGTTTCTTTAATCAAGTCTTCACCCTGATGTTTACGCAGCCAATCTGCCATAATCTGTTTGTCACTGTCATTCTTGTTTGGCTGACAGTAATATTTATGCTGTACACGGATTGTACCACCATTTGAAAGTGTGATTGCTTCAACACCTACACTGAACATTTCCTGTGGAAGTATTACATTTGCATAATGTTCATACTCCTTCTTGGCTCTGTCAGCTTCATCCTGTGCAGCAATCATCTTAAGCTGCAGCTCTTTTAGATGCTCACCCATCTGTGAAAGATTAGACAGTACCTGTTTGTCTTCGGTCTTCACATTCATGTAGTCAAAGTCATCTGCCATTTACATCCTCCCGTAATTTATTTATGAAGTCTTTGTCTTTAAGCTTCTCATTGACTTCATCAAATCCTTTTTTAATAACTGCCTGTTGATTTTCAAATGTACTTTTGATAAGGTTAGTTATCATCATGTGCCTTTGATTATCATCAATGTCTCCAGGCAGTTCCACTTCAGCTGCTTCTATCGCAGCGACTAGCTGATTGTACAGCAAGTCAGTGTAACTGTTAAGTGCAGTTTTGATTTCAATCTTCTCAGAATCTGTCATAATGTTCTATTATATCATAAATTATGAATGTATACATTTTTCAACTGAAATAATTTTTACTGTTCAGTAAACTTTTCATGGAACTCAATTGCTTCACGAACGAACATCTGACCCTTAAGATTAAAGTACACAACGTACTCTTTCTCTTCTCTACCGTTTGTACATTCAATTGCCGGATGTACAGCTACCAGATACGTGTTACCTGTCTTCTTATGGGTCACAGGCTTAAGACCGATTACTTTACTAATCATTATTCATTTCCTCCATTTTCTCCATGACCAGTTTAATTCTGTCAAGGACCTTTTTATCTTTCTTCCACAGTCTATACAGCCAGTGTATAAACTTATGTGTATCTTCATTCAGTGGCAAGAATCTTTTTACATCAGTGATGTTAGTATAGTTCTTGTCACGCATATCAAGATGATGTAAGTTCCAGGTCTTAGTCAAAGGCTTGAGAGTTATTGCATCCATGTGATTCCATGCTGCTTTGAGTTTGGCTCTCCAACGTCGCCACGAACCTTTCTTTCTGAATAGTTCTTTCTCTTCTCTAGTCATAATTACTTAGCCTTTCTATCTCGTCATCTGGAATACACTGTCGCGGAATGTGATACAGTGTATGTACATCTGATGAATGACACAACACAGCATAATCAATGCCTGATATATTATTTATACCAAGCAGTGTGTCACACTTACGAACCAACTCTAATGACTGCGCAGATATAGCAGATGATACTGAATGTTTAACCGGTGCTGTAGTCCTTGGCTTAGTAACAAACTCACCAGTCTCATTATCAATTATCTTACCATCAGGTAGATATGTATATCGGTTATCTTCTACGCTGTTAGAAGTACCGCTAGCGGTAGTACTATCAGAACCAGTATCAACACTGTTACTGCGCCGATTGCTAGAAGTATTCTGTCTAGATCGTGCATTACCTGTACCCCTCCCTCTGTATGCTTTGTACAACTCCTTCTCTTCTGGAGTGAAACAAGCATATACAATCTTACCCATCTCACCATTCGCAAATGAAACCTGCGGCCATACAAACTTACCGTTATCAAAGCTACAAGGTATCACTCTCGGTGTATCAGGTGATAAAGGTTCACCGTTACTTGGGTCTTTGAAATACCCAGAACTGTTGCCATAAGCCGGATCAATCTTAGTCATTATACTACCTCACTAATATCTTTCTCTCTAATATACTCAAGCAAGTTCTTCTTCAGAGCAAGTGACCTGTTGATTGTACGGTCTACTTCACATGCTGTATAATCGATATACAGACAAGGTTTAGTCTGACCGATACGGAAGGTTCTGAACTCTGACTGCTGTCTAATTTCCATTGAGAAACTGTTAGAATAGTAAAGTGTTACATGTGCAATCTGCAGGTTGAATCCTCTATGTACTTTAGTACTGTTAGCAACCATGATGTCATACTTACCTTCCTTGAATTCATCAATAGAACCAACGTTCTTCCAACCTGTAATAAGACAAGTGTTATAGCCTGCTTTATCACATAGCT
>Ga0326512_10000906_pt1 | contig 24535 bp, 29 predicted proteins | sample 1_2617_0518_D_FD_203652 | JGI IMG/M metagenome (GOLD analysis project Ga0326512, IMG submission 203652) | Bovine rumen microbial communities from UC Davis, California, United States - 1_2617_0518 | ecosystem: Host-associated > Mammals > Digestive system > Stomach > Rumen | place: USA...
ACTTTTTTTGTAAATTATGTTATAATAAAAAAAGAACCATTTCTGGTTCTTTTCCATGGTTATTATTTGATTTATTTTTTATTCAACTTTTAATTTACAAAATTTCCCTATCAACTTTAATTTTATTTTTTCAACTTTTCTTCCAATTTTAACTTCTTCAAGTTCAATATTTTGCAAATGAAAACTTGATATATACTCTTGTAACGCTGGATTAATAACATATCTTTTTAAATTCTTATACTGCTTCATTGTTTTTTTCTTGTGGTTACCAGTAAAATATAAAATTTCATCCACACTTAACTCTACAGTTGTTATTTTAGTAGTATCGAATAATGATTTTTGCATTTTGCTGCTGATCAATAACCATAATAGACAACTATTAGTTGTTGTTAATTTTTTGAAACAATATAATTCTGGCTTAGAAAAATTCTTTTTTAAATCAAAAATAAATTCTGTAAATTCTCTAGAAAATTCTATGAAATATTCTCCGTTTTCATAAGCGGCTTTTTGTATGATTCTTAATTTATAATATTCACGTTTATAGTTTTCTAATTTTGCATCAAAAAATTTATCACAAATTTTTCTTCTGAAACTAGATCTATAAAAGTTCTTAACGTCAACATTATAAAATTCAGCTAAATCATTAGCTTTAATCTTATAATATAAATTAGGTTCATTATCTATTTCTATATCCGAAATAATTGCAATTAAAATCCTCATACAATCAATAGATAATGTATCCATTCCTGTAAAATCAAATAATTTGTTATCAAATACGACTTTGTTTTTTTCGTCAGGTGTAACGCTTTTAAAATCTTGTTGCATAAATTCCTCCAAAGTTTCGTTTAGTTTTTCCCCCATTTCTAAACTCCTCCTGTATTAATTTTATTTTTTAATCATTTTATATAAATTTACATCCTCCTTTTTTGTATAATTTATTAAAAACAAAATTTTTTATTCTTGCATACAATAAAAAAATTTGTTATAATACGGTTGTTAAAAATCGACGTCCAAAAAACATTTAAATATTAAAAAGCGTCTTTTAAGACTTTTTTATTTTTAAAAGGTGATATTTAATTTATAGTGTTATTTCGCAATTAATATTATATAATTTGATATCGTTGGAGTCAATTAAAATCTTATCCTTCTGGATGAGATTTTTTTTTGTTTAAAAATAAAAAAGGGATACATTAAAAATGTATCCCTGAGCGCAGAAAAAATTTTTATTTATATAAAAAGGAGGAGTATCGCTAATTTTATTATCGGCGAATTCTCGATTTTAATAAATCTTCATTTTTGCATAATATACGATAAATATTTTGTTCTGATAAATCAAATTCATTTGCTAGTTCTTCTATCGTCAATCCATCCAGTATTCTTCTTTTTAAAATTTTCCTGTTCCTTTCAGCATGTAAACATGATACTATATTCAGATCAATTATCTTTTCAATTTCTTCACTTGTTAAATTTTGAAAATCAATAAACATTTATTCGTTAATTCCTCCCAAAAAAAGCTGCTGCTCTTGTTTTCGTCGATTCATTATATTTTTATCAAATTTCCCACAAAAACTGCAGTAAAGAATCATATTTTTTGCAATTTCTGATTTTGATCTGCGTCCAAAATTAGTTAATTTATCAATATTACCGACTTGATAGCAAAACGAAACCAATGCATCAAATTCATTTTGTGTAAAATTATAACATTCGTTATATTTGGCAACCCTGCCTTCAAATTTGTGAATATCATAACGTAAATATGTATCCGCAACTTCTTCCGTGATTTTTGTTGTTTCTTTTATATTTTGACTATAATGTCCATATCCGATCGAATAATATTTTTCATTATCCGAATTCTTATATGGAATTGATCTGAATGTTTCCTGATTTTTTATAAAATCAATACCCTTTTCTGATATTCTCATAATATATACCCCTTAATATTATAAAATTATCTATCTATTTAATATTATATGTTTTATTTTCTGAAATTTCAATAAAAAAGCGCACAAAAAAAGAACGCAAGTGATGCATTGGATTCATTTATCTTGCGTTCTTTTCCCAGATAATCATATAATAATTATTCTTGTATTTTGAAAACAAAAAAAGTATAACAAAAATATTAATTTTAGTCAATACTAACAGCGATAACAAATAGATGTGCAAATCAATACTAATCATTTCATTTTAATTATATAATTAGATTTTTTTAAAAAACAGCTTATTTTCTTATCACTTTATTTATATATTTGACTTATTATTAATAGTGTATTAAATATTCTTTTATTTTTTATTAGTTCTTAATTAATATATTTTATACAGTGTTTAGAAATGCCGTTTCTGATTGCGTATTTGTTTCATATCGCTTGTTTTAGCGTTTAGCCTATAAAGTATCGACTAATTATTTTAACATAGCTTAAAACGTTAAATATCGTTATACGAATTTTACGCCTTGACATTTAATTTTAAATGTTGCAGATGGTTTTTCTTTTGCGTAAAAATACAAAATATTATTATCAGTATCCAAAGATACATAATCTAATTTATTAAAGTTCTCTTCATCTGCAGAAGATGGTAAATCATAACTTGAATTTGATGCAATAATCATGATATTAACAACTCCAGCCGATGGTTTTGCTGTTACTGGTGTTTGATATCTATAATAACTTTGACCATTGATTGTTACGGTTGAAGAACTCCATCCTGATAATGTAATTGATAATTCTGTCCAATCTTCATCTGCATTTAAAGCATCGATATTTGTTGTGTGACTTGAAACAGTTGTTTCAACAGCTGTTAAATCTGTTTGGATATCTGAAATATCACCTTCATTTGTTATTATACGTGTATCAAGTGCAGCTATTTCTTCATCATAACCTTGAACTGATTCTTCAACAGCTTCAATTCTATCATCGAATCCGCCAACAGTATTATTTAATGTATCAATTTCGTTTTGTAAATGCCCTGCTGCTTCTTCATCTAATATATCATGAATTGTTTGAACCCATTGTTCAAATGATAATTGTTCATTTCCCATCCAAATACCGAATGCATTTTCCTGCTGCATGATCCAAGCTTCATAATCAGATCTTTGTGTTGTAGACCAAGAATCAAATTCAGATTCTGCATTGCTTCTAAAATCTGCTAAATCTGATGTAACCTGATTATAGATAAAAGTTGTATCGAATTCAGATATACTAGAAATTATACCACATCGGTCTGAATCGTATCTAGTATCTGTGATATTAGCATTTTGCAAAATTGTAGAATTTGCAACAACTAAAATATCTGCAAGTCCAATTTCATAGATAGAACCTTCTCTTGTTAACTGTGGCCGAACTGGATCTGTTGAAGCAATTCCTTTTTTTATGTAAAAATAACATTTTCTAACATCGTCATTTTCATCCCATCTCAAAACAACAGAATCAATTCTGTTTGATGTTTCATCTGCAGCATCTACGGTTAAAGAATTAACTTCTGTTTCTAATTTCAATCCACCTTGAATTGCTGCGAATCCTGCTGCTATATCAATTGTAAAATCTGTTTCTTGAGTGCTAACTTTTAAATTATTGCTTGGATTTGGTAAAATTCCTGTACTAAAAAGTGCACCAATTAAAGATTTTAAAGGTTTTGAAGATATCGCTCTATCATAAACTGGTTCACCCAATTGATCATATGAAACTCTTGAATCAAATGGAAATCCTATCATTTTTTTTCACCCCTTTTTAAACATTTTCAAATGATTTTATTAACGGTGTTCCTATTTCAAGTGTTAGCTCCCAAACACCTTCTTTGACTACTTCGTAACAACTAATAATTCTTGCATCTAAAGATAATCCTATTTCACTAATTTCAACACTTATCAGATCTCCTAGATCATAGTCAATCATATATTGATAACTACCACGATAAATTTGGAATTCAATATTTTGTTTATCTGTATATTTTGATAATTCTTTATCACCATCGGCCATAACAGCAATTTTAAAATTCTTATCAGCAACTGTATAATCTTGTGTATCTTGATTAAAATAATCTTGTGCTGCTGTTGTCATACCTGCATGAACGAATCTTCCTGATGCATCGGGCATTTCGTTTATTAAAACATACACTTTGTCTTTGTTTTCAGATGTTTGAATAATGGTATCTTTTGTATTAGTGTTACTAACAACTAAAGATGCAGATATAATATTTCCATTTGCGCTTGAAAACAAAACTGGGTTATTACCTGCTGAATTGCCCTGGGTTAAATCTTTTCCATGTATTATGTTTAATGTTTTTTCATGTGTTTCATAATCCCAAATAACTTCAATTGAAGCTCCTGATGGTTTTAAAATCTTATAAAGTTTATCACCTAATCTTTCATGATTTCTATTATGTTCTGAATAATGATATTCTCCATGTTGATCATCAATTGAACCAAAATCAATGTCTAATTGTCTTGTTGTTGTTACTAAATTAGTTCCTGCATAGTCATCAACCTGATAATTTGTCCAGGCTATTTTTTTAAAGCTATTAAAAAATGATTTTGCAACTTGATCTGCCGTTCCTGATTGACTTAACCATAATGGTAAACCTTGATTTTTCAGCAAACATGTTCCTTCTTTTCCAGTTGAAACTGTTTCAGGATCATCATAAAATTTCGTTGGCAATGGATAAACAATCATTTTGTTTAATTCTTCTTCAACAAACATTCCTGAAATCGTTACTAATTCAATATAATTCTTTTTTTGCCAATTTACCTGTGATATAATACCTAATTCTTTTCTTTTTTTCGAATAGATATATTTCCAATTTGATTTATATTGACGGCCACGCAATTGAACGGAAAAAGTGCCTACTTCATGAAATTTTCTAGTCCATTGTAAATTTGCATAAGAAATTAGTGATACTATTTCAAAATTTTCATCTAAGGCCATTATTTCAAAAGGTTCTTCATACATATTAACTCCTCCTAAATAACAGTATAGGTTTTGTTAAAATAAACAGAAACGATCATCTCATCAGAACCATTTTCTGCATCAAAACGAATTGTATTATTTCCTAAATTCAAATACATTCCGTCAAAATTAGATTCTCTATCACATTTACCAATAGCATTTTGACCGTTTAATTTTACTGTTGGTGGAATAACAGTAAAATCAATATCAATTTCATCATTTCTTTCAATTGTATCTAAAAATCTGATGAAATTATCATTAATCCATATCTCTGGATTCCAAACTTGATCTGTTGCAACAATTCTAACTCTTGGATATGAAATCTGATCACCATCGTTAAAAAGCACAACAGTTTTTTGAAAATTAAATATTCCTGTTGGCTTTCCTTTTACTAATTTCGATAAATATGGAAAAGCTGTTGTTGGTGTAACTGCTGCGATATCACGTCCAAAATTATCGACAGACTTTAAAAATGGATTATCAAATGAAAAAGTCATTGTACATTTAATGTTTTTATAGGTTTTCGTTTCTTCTGAAATTGCCATCTTATATAAACGGCCTTCTGCATACATTTCACGCCCCATATAAGTTATATAAACGTTATACAGATAATTGTATTTAAAAAATTCAATCAATGATTGTCTTGCACTAACATTTTTATCAGGATATAAATACACAATTTTGATTGTTCTATCTTTTTTTGTCAATCTACTATGCCAAGTTGTTCCACCATCCCTTGCATAGTTATCATCGTAGGTTAAATTCGCTGAAAAATCTGCAAAACCGGATAAACCACCGTTTTTTTGAAATCTCCAATCTAAATTGTTACCAACAAAAAAAGTTTTTCCATCTATCAATCGAACAAACTTCAATTGAATTAAATCACGATCAATTATTTCTTGATTTTCAAAAACTTTATCCAATTGCAGCACCTCCGATTAATCCATATTGACTTTCTGTTCTGATCATTCTAGCAATTTCATCTGGTGTATCAACCGGTTGATTAATGTTGATATTATAAACATCACCAGTTCTAACAACGTCAGAATTATAATCTGTATTATTTGAATCTGATGCAAATACAAACGATTTATCAAAATCATATTTATCTGGAATTGAAATTAAACTTTCCATTGCTAAATTAACCTTTTGATAGGTATCTTCAATTCCTTCAGCAACACCTAAACCGATGTTTTTTCCTACTTGATCACGGAAAACTCTTGAAGGTGATTTAATGCCTAGAAAACTTTTTACAGTATCCAAAGCACCAGAAGCCAGATTTTTCATGATATCGGTTACCTTATGCGCTGCTCCTTTTATACCATTTACAACGCCTGTTATTATGTTTGTTCCTAACGACAACCAATTTATATTTTTAAATGCATCAAAAGCTTTTTGTCCGATTGATTTTAATGCATCAGGAATTGCTGTTATTAATGATTTAATACCATTAACAATAAAAGTTATAACTTTTGAACCTAATCCAAGCCAGTCAATCGATTGAAATAAACTAACTGCATTGTTACCAATCGTTTGTAATAATTGTGGAATTGCTGTAATTAAAAATTTGATACCATTTACAATAAAATTGATAACTCTTGAACCTAATCCAAGCCAGTCAATCGATTGAAAAAGATTTACTGCTGTTTGTCCAATTTGTTGTAATATTTGTGGGATCAAAGTAAATAAAGCTTTTATGCCATTTACAATAGTATTAATTACAAATTGACCTAAACCAAGCCAATTCACGTTCTTGACTAATTGAACCGCTAAATCAAATATTGTCATGAATATTGTTGGAATTAGTTGCATTACAGTTGTTATTCCATTAACAATAAATTGTATAATTTGAACACCCAAACCAATCCAATCGATACTTTTCGCTAATTCGATAACATGATTTAACGTATTAATTATAATCGGAGGCAACTGTGGCAACATTTGTTGTATTCCTGCAACAAGTGATTGTATAATTTGCATTCCTGTTGCTAAAACTGAAGGCAATGTGTTTACAATTCCTGTTACAATGGATTCTATAATCAAAGGTACATTCGATAATATATTTGGAATTGCTCCAAGTAGGCCTTCGATTAATTTTGAGATAATATCTCCTCCAACAATATAAATTTGTTCCATCAAATTGTAAAAAACAGTTATAATTTGTGGCAATATTGATGCAATAAATTCTAATAATGCAGGAATTCCTTCTGCAATTGCTGTTTTTATCATTTCAAATAATTGGTTTAATCCATCTAATAGTGAGGAACTGTTTTCTGTAAAACTAGATTTTATTTGTTCGAATAAAGATGGAATTGTATCTATAATAGTTGTTATCAATGTTGGCAACGCTGTTGCAAGTCCTGAGATTAATATAACTGCTGCTGATAACAATTCAGGAAGTATCATTTCAATCATTGAAGGCAACTCTTTTGATATAAGTGGTGCAATTTGTCTTATTAACGTTACGAAACCTTGTAAAGCTTGTTGAAATACTGGTAATAAATTTTTTGTAACTGCTGTCAAACTTGTAACAACATTTTTTACTAATTTACTAATATCAGCATCTTTGTTAGCCATTCCTGCCAACAAATTTTCCCAGGCACCTTTTAACATTCCAAATGAACCGCTGATTGTTGTTGCGGCTTCTCTTGCTGTTGTTCCTGCGATGCCTTGTTTTTGCTGAACAAGATCTATTGCTGTTACTATGTCTGAAAAGCTATCAATTGATAGATCTGAAGCTTGACCAATGCTTTTTGCATATTCATTTGCATCTGCAATTAATCGTTCCATTTCTGTTTTTGTGCCACCGTAGCCAAGCTTTAGATTATCGAGCATCGTGTAATTTTGCTTGGCGAACCCTTGAAAACTGTATGATATCATGTCGATATCTCCGCCGAATGTGTTAAAGTTATCAGAAATAGCACGCATTGCAACATCTGTTTGTTGTGCAGCTTTGACAGTATCTCCATTTAACGAATTAATCAGTGCAGCACTAAATGATGTTGATTGTTCCATGTATTTGTTCGCTGATACTCCAGCTGTTTTATAAGCTTCATTTGCTTGTTTCAACATTAGATTTTGCGCTTTTTCCAAATTGCCATAATCACCACGAACTTCATCAACAGATTTACCAACAGATTTTGCATAATCTTCTATTGATTTTCCAGCTGTTCCATATAATTTTTGTACTCCACCCCAAAGTTGTTCATATTCTGCATATTCTTTTATTGATTTTGTCACAACAGCTGAAACTGCTGCAAATGATGCAGTCAATCCAACTGCTGCAACTTTTCCCAGTGTTGAAAATATGCTTCCTATTTTAGATCCTTTTGATTGAGCTTCTGATTCTGCTGCATTTAGTTCTCTATCGTATTGTGAACGATCTAATCGTAAAATTGCTGACATTTCAAAAATTGTTGCGGCCAATTAAATCACCCCATTTTCCGTAACTTATTTTTGATATTATTAATAATATTTTCACTTTCTTCTTCTGGATTGATATTAGATATTTTTTCAGATCTTAAAATTTCATTGTAAATATCATAATATCTTTTTCCATCTAAACGACCTAAACATTTCAAAGAATCAGATATATAAATGCGATACGTTAATAAAGCTATTTCTTTTTTATAACTCTCTATAACGTATCGCATAAATAAGTTTATATTGTTTCTGTTTCCTTGGAATTCTCCATAACAGCAGAAGAAATGTCGTTTAAGTTGCTCATCTGCTGCGATAAAAAAAGCGATTTAACATTTTCATCGTCCAAAACATCGAATATCATTTTAGGTATTTCCCAGAATTTTGGATCAAAATAATCTGGATCTTCACAATTAATAATTGCTAAGATTTCAAGTATTTCTTTTTTGTGATGTTTTAAACAATGTTGAACTGCAAAAACAAGTGGTTTTGATTTATATAACTTTTCAAAATCTTTATCTGATGCAATTGCTGTTATAGGTTCGATTAAATCAGCCATTGTATCAATTGCATCTTCTCCACGTAAATTTGAAATTTTCATATTGATTTGCTCCTTTTATTTATGCACCAATTTCTGTTGCTGTTGCAAATATTGTTATATCTGCAGTAACTGATGCAATATTGATTGCTCCAGTTTCTGAATTATAAGCTGTTGATGTTATATCTTCATTTCCTGATAAAATAGAAACGTTTGCAATTTCATAATTTTCTTCTGCTGTTAAAGTTCCTTCGAGTGCTGCAGAATCTTCAATACTAACAGCTGTAATTGTAGAATTAACATGATATAGATTTTGTGTAATTCTATGATATTCAGTTGCATCTGGTTCTTCTGAATAAAATTCCATAGGAACATCTTTTTGAGCTTTTATAGAAACGTGACCTGTTAATTCAAGTGCAATTTGACCTTTTCCATTCTTTGTCGTCTGAATCGAAAAACCTGCTGTCGATAATGCATTTTTCAATTTAATTGCGACCAGACCTCCGTCGGCTCTATCTCCTACCCACCACAAATTCGAAAAATCTGTTTGTTTTAAATCAGCACGTGGAATTATTTTTGATGCTTTATTTGTATCTATATCAGCACAACCTAACGATAATTTAATTAATTCTGGTTTTGTTCCCAAAGAAGTTGTTGATAACTTGCATTCCCACGAATCTAAATGTTTTAGTTCCATCATATTCAATGGAACGTTATCTATATCTTCGCCTTGATCTGAAAAAGTAGGTACGCAACTTGCCTGAATTCCACCTGTTGTTGCGCAAACTATATCTTCATCCAAAGGTTCAACCGGTTGATCTGGATCAAACCTTTTTAATAAAACGCCTGCATCAAGTTGAAGATTATTAAATGTGTCCTGTGGTATTACGGTAAATTTACCCATCTTTTCACCTCATTTAATAACTACTTAAATATTCAACATTTATATTAATTAAAATTCTTTTAATCTTATCATCACTGGGTTCATCAATACTTTGCGCAAACGGAGTGCCGCCCGTTATATATAAATACCCGTGATCGAACGGAATCGTTACGAATCCGTGTCCTTTAATATACTTTGATATTTCTTCTGATTTATCAATTATTGATTTCCACGAATCGGTTCTATACCATAAATTCCCAGTTAACAAACAAACATTTTCGAAACTGTCCATTTCATTTGAATACGTAATATAAGGAAATCGTGTATCATCAGGAACTGAATTTTCTTCATATGCCGTCAAGCCGAACCGATTCCAAAATTGATGTAAAGCTTGTGTTTTATTCATCTGGGATGCTCCATTCTTCTGCGGCGACTTGTCGCATGTTTAATAATGCACTTTTTGGAGTCTTTTTATCGTCGCCATCTGATAATATTCTAAAGATTTTAGAATCACTAACTCTTTTCAATACATCATGAAATTGTAAATTGATATTTTTTTCAGTTGTTATCGTATATAATGCAGTTACACCTTCCTTTTCTGCAATTCTTGATTGCATCGAATTATCCAATACAACTGCAGCACTAAATTTTGCGCCATCTTGATAAACAGTATAAAAACCGCCATAACCATCTTCAACTGAAATTTTATCTTGCATTATGCAATCTTCCATTGATTCTTGTAATAAATTCATAACAATGTATCCTTTTTTAAGAGTTAACCAAGTTTTCTATAACATTTCAAACGATCTCCAAAATAATCTTTCCATGAAATGTTACTATTTTTACTATTTGATGAATCTTTTAAAGTATAAGAATAACCGCCGAAAGATTCAGATTGATATACTCCGTTTATAACATTTTCATTATTCTTTTCCCATGCATTAATTTCATCAACTATCTTTAATACATCACGTGGAATTCTTAACGATACAACATCTCCATAAAAAATTTCATCTTTTAATTCATCTGTTTCTTCTGATTCTTCTGATCCTTCTGTTTCATCTGATTTATCTAGATCTAAAACATTTTGATCATTTTCTTTATATTTCCAGATACCATCGTTGTAAATACTACCTTTTATCATGTAATATTGTCCGTCGTATAGTTCTATTTTTGAATTTTCAAGTTTATGATCAATAATAGAAATTTTTCCTGAATATGTATCAAGTTGAAAATAATTATGTATATAATCCAAAACTTCCTTTAATTTATACTCCATGTGATTCACCTTTTATTTTTCTTTGATTTCTTTGTACTTTTTAATAATTTATCTTTTTTTAAATCATCTTTATCTGTAAATTCATTTATTTCTTTGATTAAAGCTGTTCTTTGTTTATTTTCATTTCCTAACAATTCTGTAATTCTTGCCAGTGATGGCTTCATACCCAATCGGGGATATTCATCCCCGATTTCATATTTATAATTGTTATCTTGTAAATCAGTAAACATTTTTATTACTTTATACATTTTTATGCTCCTGTTCCAACTGTAACTGCACATGTTGCTGATGCTGTTGAATTTGTTGCTGTGATTGTTGCTTCACCATTTGCAACTCCTGTTACAACTCCATCTGAAACTGTTGCAACTGTTGCATCAGAAGATGTCCATGTTACTGTTGCATCTGCTGGAACTGTTGTTGCTGTAATTGTAACCGTAGAACCAACGTCAACAACTGCGGTTGATTTATCTAATGTAATTGATGGTTCTGGTTCTGGCTCTGGAGAGCTTCCAAATGTAATAACAGCAATTGCATCTAGATATTCTGCCCATAGCTTCATACCCATCAATGCAAATACTTCACCGACTGCGGTTGAATAATTTCCGTTGGCATGGAAGCCGATTAAATTTGTTTCACCGTCAGTTCTATATGTTAAACCTAATTTAGCAAAATCAGAATTTGCAGGATTTACATAATACAAATCTATGTTTTCAACAGCTGTTGCAATAACTTTTCCACGTGGAATGTTAGGTTCTGATAACAAGAATAATGTATTATATCCCATAAAATCTTTGACATACTGCAAACCAAACTGTGTTTGAATTGTGATATTTGCAGCACCTAAATATTGAAATACATCCAAAACATTAACAAAACCAACTATTTCAGATACATTTCGACTTAAAGTGTTAAATTTATCAATAACTTTACCACGTGCCATTGCAAGTGCCATTTGGAATGTTGCTTCTGCACCTGTTAAAGTACCTGTTTTAATGAAATCATAGAATTCTTTTAAAACTTTGTTTTGTAAATCAATTAAAAATTGATCATCAGTTTTTTGAATTGCTACTGCTGCACCATATTTATTGACAGCTTCAATTGATGTTGCTTTTGAATATTTTTCAATTGTTAGATCTTCCTTTAAAGCTTCAACAACTTCAAATTCAGTATATGGAATTTCTTCGCCTTCACCTGGAGATTCTGCCAAACCGCTTTTTGACTGTGTTGTATATGCTCTTAAAATTGTTCCAGGCTCTTTTTCAATAGGGCGCATAATGCTTAAAATATTTTTTAAGGCATCCCAATTTTTTGCAAAACGTTCAACAAAATCTATTTCACGTGCTGTAACATCTAAATCAGCAACTTTTGTTAATCCTTCTTTTGCTGGCATGTATTATTCATCCTTTCTTATCAAGTAAACAATTCTAAATGATTTGCAATTTCTTGTTGCCTTTCAACTGGATCTTTGATTTTCATGATTTCATCTTTTGATGTTCCACCAAGATTTGATGGTGGGATTTCTGAATTAACACCTGAAATCGTATTCTTTACGATAAAACCATCCCATTTGTTTTTGATTGCTTCATTGATTTCATCAACATTTTCCAGTTTATTATTTTCATCAAGATTAATTTCATCAAACTTTGTAACTTCAAGAATTGATTCAATTTGTTTTTGATTAATATTGTTATCAATTAGCAATTGTTTATATTGTTCTTTTTTCAATTCTCTTTGATGATTTTCTTCAACTTCTTTTTTATAATCATCAAATTCTTTTGTAACTGAATCATATTTTTCTTTCCAGTTATCTTTCTTTACATCTGCAGATAATTTTTGAAAATCGTTTTTGATTTGATCATAATCAGCATATTTTGCTTCTAAATCTTTGATTTGTTGCTTTAAAGAATCCTTTGCTGTTGTATGTTCTTCGATAACAGCATTGATTTGTTCATCAGTTAAATTCATACTTTTTAACATTGATCTTGTTAATGCCATAAATAAACTCCTTTACTTTGCAGATCTTCTTTTCTGCCAGAATTTTATCGAAATGTAAATACAATTTAACCTTTTGTATTTACTTTAATTATAAATCATTTAAAAAGTTTTACAAGTCACCAAAAATTATAAATTTCGCAATTCTTCTTGAAAAATTCTCTGAAAATCTCCAACACTTTTTTGTATTGCGAAACGTAAATATCCTTTTCCTTTGTTTGCTGCCCTCATTTTAATTGTTCCCATTTCTTGAAAAATAGCATACTGAACATTTGTTCCTATTACAACATGATCATTATATGATTTATAATCAATAGAACCTTTTAAGTTGCCAGTATCCACTGGTGTAATTTGTGCCACATTTGCAGAACCTTGTATACCTATTATTCGAAATGCACGTGTTAATGCTGCATCTAATTGTTGTTTGTGCGCAGGTATATTATTTGTTGTAATTGTAAAATTATCGTTCATATTTTCACCTTCTTTTTCTTTTTCGTGGCCTACGATATGCAGGCAAATCATTTCCAGTTTTGTATTTATACCATTCACGATAATTCATATTTTCGATTAATTCACCTGATTCATTATCACGGCGAATATTAAAGGTGGACGGATATTTAACAACTTCTCCATCTAAACGACAACGGCAGTTGTACACTAACGATGGATGTGCGTGCGGATCACCAGGAAATCTAATCTTCATGCCTTCAACCTCAAAATATTCATCATAATCAACAACCTGCTGATCTAAATAAGCATGTGCAATTCTTGTTTTAGAATCTAATGTTGCAACCCACTTTTTCTTTGTATCAATTCCCATGTTTATGCTTTCTTGAATTCTGGCCATTCTGCCTTGATTTCTTGCAGAATTTAAAGCTGTGATTGCATGTTTTCGCATCTGTTTTTCATTTCGATTTGTGACTTCTTTTGATAAAACTTTTGCTAATTTATCAACTGATTCACCTTTAATAATAGATTTTGCAACTTCTCTTTTTATATTTTGAAAATTCCAGCGAATGTCCTTTGCTTTATCTAACTTTTTATAAGGTATTACTTCGATATCTTCAAAAACTAACTTTTTGACCGCTGTTGAATCGTAAACATAAAAAGATAAATCAACTTTTGCACCAGTTTCTAGCGTATAAGCCATATAATTAAAATTAGTTGCAAATATATCAGGCGAAACTTCATTTATATATTCATATGCAAGTTTATTGAAATCATATAATTGATTTGCAATGAATTCTTTTCTTTCACCCCACATTTTTCCCTGAAAAATCTGTCCTTCAAGCCATCTTTTATATTCTGCTTCTGTTATTTCACCGTTTTTTAATTTTTTCAACCATTTTTTATTTTTTGCATCAAAACGACCGAAAAAATAATTTAAATCATTTTCAATATCCTTCTGGCAGTCTAAATATAAATCATGCAATTTATCTTCCAGTTCTTTTTCTCGATAAAATGTATAAAAATCAGCATAATTTATATCATTTTTCTTTTTTCTAGCCATTTATTTTTCCTTCTTCTTCTGCTGCATTTTGATCATCTATTTCAGGTTTGTTAGTATTTAAATCATTTGTATCTGTTTCAGAATTAAATTTCAATTCATCTTGTTTATCTTTTTTCTTTAATATTTCAGTAACTTCATCAACCGATATGAATGGCAACTTTGTTAAAACTGTTTCATCATCTAAATATTCTGCTGCAGATAATATCATTTCTGTTTGTTCTTTTTGATTTGATATACGGTTTCTTTTAAATATTGGATCATCTTCAATATCTAATAATGCTAACAAGTTATGTATAAATTTTATAATTTGCAATTCAAAATCATCAGCTTCTTCGTCTAAAGGTTGATATGCAGCTTCTATATGATCATTTGTCGAACTTGCTTGTATTGTGTGAACGTCAAGTCCACCGAAATCTTCATAGATACTTTGTTTGATCAGGTCTAAAAATTGAATTCTTGCTGTTGTTGGAATGTCTTGAGTATATGGAACAACGGAAGAATTCTCATCATCAACAGTTGCAACGTGGTTTAATTTCAATTTAGATCTAAATCTAGCCAAATCCGTTGAATCCATTCCAGATGCATTATTTACAATCCAGTAAATTTCAGCACAATCTTCAAGATCATTTGCATAACCTGATCTAACTAAATCATATGCATCAATTAAACCTTTTGTTCCAACTAAAGTCGACTGGTGCAAGCTGTTTGCCCATAGTGGTATGATAGGAAAATTTTTATAATTTTTAAATTCTATACCTTCTATTCCTGTTTCGTCGGTACTTTTTACTATTTTTATAAAACCTTTTTTTTGTTCTTGAATTCTCATTTTTTCGCCGTTTTCTTGTATGAATTTTGTAACACCGTCCTCCTCAAATAATCGAATAAATAGTGGTTTTTTGTCGTCAATACGCCAGAAACGAATTCCTCCACGTAAATCAGATGTTTCTTCATCCCATAAAGGAACAAATTCAAGAAAACTAAATACCGTTAATTTGTCAAAATCCCAAAAACCAAAAGATAGGCCTTGAATCAATGATTTATATGCACCATCTTTTAGTGCATTATCAAAATTTTTCCCTAATAATGCCTTGACCTTATCATTTGTAAACGATACACCGTTTCCTAAGGAATATAGGCATCTTTGAGTGTTTAAACGATGGTAAATGTTTGAACACATTTTATTATTACTAGAAATCGGATCTATATTTTTTATACCAACCGAATTATATATATATCTTGTATAATTCATAATGGTTGAATTTTGTTGTTTATCGTATAAAGTCGCATCTTCTGCAACTTTATACATTGGCGAACTAATATGTTGATTAATAGCTGTTGTTATAAAATCACATATTCTGTTAATATCATTTGTTTCTTTTACTTTTAAAAAATCTTGATATGATAACATTTTCAACCTCCTAATTAAAATATCGAACTATATTTATTATGTTTTTCTTCTTGATATAAATCTTTTGTATATTTTTCAGCTAATTTTTTTGTTTTTACAAAATATCTTGTCGAATCCATATAGTGATCATTTTCTTTTAAAGGTTCTTCTTTTGCTGAACTTCTCCTGTCGTCGTCGTCTGTTGGTTCGTTCCAACGATAACCTTTTATTTCATCTTCCCATTCTTTTATATTTTTACTTACATTTATTAAATTCATTCTGATAGCAACAGCTGTATCTCTTATTCCATCACTAACAGCATTATCAGCTTTTCTGACTTTGAATTTTCTTGATTTTTTTAATTCTGTTATAAAGCTTGCTGCAGATGGATCAATAATAACTTCTATTTTATCAAGATCATATTCTTTTGATTTTGCATAAATTGGTGAAACAAAATCAATCATATCTTTTAAATATTGATTATCAGTTTTTTGAATACCTTCTGCCCTGCCTGAATAATAATAACCGTCAATTGCATACCAAATACCGTTGTAGTAATACCATAATAATGCTGCAAACGCATTTAAAGTTCCGTAATCAATCGAAACGCAAAAATCTTTTATTTTAAAGTTTTTAATATTTTGAATTTTGATTTCATCTGGTAAATTAACAACAACATGATTGTAATTTTGATAAATCAAGCCTTCTGCAAGTGCCCATTTACCTAATATGTAACGATCATAATAAACCGTACCTTCATATTTTAATTTCAAATTCTTAACGAATTTTTCTGATAAATACGGATTATCATCAATAATATATTCCTGGATATATTTATCTTCTTCTTCTTTATCTAGAACTTTTTTCAACCAATGATATGGAGATTCTGGGTTTAAAGTGCCATCAAAACACGAATATTCTTTATCTAGTCGTGATTGTAACATTGTAAATACAGATTCTGACCATTTAGCTACTTCATCTCCATAACAATATGCAATTGAACTACCTTGTATCTTTTTTACCTGTGATTTCTTTTCTGCACCTATACAGTACACTTCACAACCAAATAAAATTGCAATGTTACTATTATTTATTGTTGATATCCTTTTATCACCGTAAATTTCACGCATTGGTTCTAAAACATTTCGTTCAATTGTGCTTTTTGAAACTCCAATGATAACTTTTAACCCTGATTTATTTTGTCGCTCGATTAACCTTTTTGGAATTACTGCTGCAATATCAACAAATGATTTTCCAGAACGAACAGCTCCAACTTTCCAATTCCACGTTTTATTCGCATTATTAATATATTCAATTTGTTTTTCAGATAAATTGATCATTCCGTTATGCTTTTAAATCCTTATATTTTATTTTTTGACCATCTCTAATTACATAAATATCATTTTTGTTATTAGTAAAATCAATATATCTTTTTACAATAACATCAATATAATTCGGTGATAATTCACACATAAAGCATCTTCTATTTAATTGTTCACATGCTATTAGTGTGCTTCCAGAACCGCCGAATGCATCAACAATATTATCATTTTCTTTTGAAAAATCTTTTAAAATATCTGCTAACATGCCAACTGGTTTTTGAGTAGGATGGATTCTTTTTTTGCCTTCAACTTTTCTGCTTCCTTCTCTACATAAACCATTCCACATAAATTTATATAATTTAACGCCTGTTTCAAATGAAGTCCATGCAAGTTCTGCATCTGCAAAATTTCCTGTGTTTTCTTTATCCCAAACCAACCAACATCTTGAAGGTTTTAAAAAATCTGTAAAATAATTACCACCAAATATTATTTGATTTTTTGTATATTTCTTTAATAATTCATAACTTTTCTTTGCTGTTTCTGTTGTATTATCGCCGATAATAGGAGCGTATTCGTTACAATCTATAATTTTGTTTTTCCCTTTTTCACCGTAATCAACTTTTCCTTTACTGCCAAATGGTTTATCTGAACCTATTTTTTTATCAACAGATACAACATTAATTCCATACGGTGGATCTGTTAATAAAAGATCTGCATATTCATTATTCATCAATTGTTTAATTATATTTTCATCTGTTGAATCACCGCAAATTAAACGATGTTTTCCTAAAATATAAATATCTCCGACTTGACTAATTGATGTATCTTCAACATCTGGGACTTCATCTTCAATAATTTCAGGTTTTTCATCTTCTTTTAAGAAATCATCAAGTCCCCAGTCAATGTCAAAATCGTTCCAATCAATTGCGCCTATTTGATCAAATAATAAATCAAAATCCCATTCTGATTCATTCAATTTGTTATCTAATAAACGTAATTTATTTATATCTTTTTCAGATAGATTTTCAATTTTAACGCATGGAACTTCTTTGTATTTTAATCTTTTAAGTGCTTTAAATCTGCAATGTCCAATTATAATGGTATTATTTTGATCAATTACAATTGGTTGAACCATTCCAAATTCCTTAATGCTCTGCATAACATTTTTTATTTGTTTTTCATCATGCTTTTTTGCATTATATTCATATTCTTTTAATTTATTAATATTAATTTGCTGTATTTTCATTGTTTTTCATTCCCTCAATAAATTTTAAAACATTATCATTATCGTTTGTTATTTGTTCCACCTTATCGGTTTGTCCTAAATACTGTTTTCCTAAGAAAATCGCCATTGCTGCAGATTTTTCAGCTAATTGAAATTGCGTTCTTCTTAAAGATATTTTCCCTGGTGCTCTTTTTGCTTTGAAAACCTCGGAAAAAGTCTGATTGTCGTAATTACGACGGCACCACGTATTTAAGGTTTTATCAGTAATTCCAAACCAACCACAAATTTCTTCTTCTGTACATTGCAGAGCACATAATTTTTCAAATTCTTTTATGTCTATGTATTTACGTGGCCGCCCCATCTTTTTCTTCTTTTTTGTGTTTTTATTCATATGTTAAACTCCTTATTGCTTTTTTTGTTTTCATTTTTTATCTTTTTCCAAACCACGCAGCAAATTTTCTTTCGTTTTGTTTTTGTCATCTATAATATGTTCTTTTACATAGCACTCCAATAAGCAGATTTTCTGTTTCCTAATTTTTTCCTTCTAGATTCTCTCTTTTCTCTATCTTTTAATCCTTTTTCATAGTTCTTTTTTGCTTCTGCTTCAATTTTTTCAACAGCTGCATCAGATAATATTTTAGCTTTAGAACTGCCTAATTTTTTTATTAAACCGTCAGTTCCTCCATAAGTATCATAGGCCTTTTGCACAATTTCATTTTTATCTGATGATCCAAATATATCAGCCAAACTTTTACTTTTATATATATCCCCTACTTCTTCAACTTTACCATTTACAACTCTAAAATTTTTTACTTCACCATCTGGATAAGTTAATGTAAATCCTTGATATTTCTTATTTGAATTTCTTCCACTTGATTTATTTCCTTTTAATTTACTTTTACCTGACCCCATATGATCACCTTTCCTTTTTAAATTTTAATTCATAATATGTTGGTATTCTAATAATATTACCTTTTAATTTTATATTTTTTGGCAATGATCCATAAAACAAAACTGCTGTTGGTTCTAATCTTTGTAACATTTCATTATAACCTTCAAGAAATAAATTATTATCTTTTCCATTCCAGTCGTTGTCTTGTAAAATTCCCAACGTTGAAACTGATACAACAGATTTTTTTGGTATTCCTAAAAAACAATAATTGAACGATTCTTTGTCACCCCATACGACCTGCGGTATAACATTTATATTTTTTTCAGACCAATATTTTGCAACCCAATTGCGCTTATAACATGATAAAATTTGTAAAACACGTGGAAAATCTGTATATAATGAAAAATTCGGTGCAACAACAGCTTTAAAATCATATAATCTATCAATATATTTATCAGGATGTTTCCACGCTTGAATAAATTTGTAATCATCATAATAAAAATGTGCTATATAGTTTTTTCTTTCAGCTTCTGGAATTTCTTTCCAGTCGCAAAATCTAACCATTTTATCAGATACAACATTACTTTTTTTTATTTCTGGAATACCATAATAATTGTTTGATTCATAATAACCTTTTTCGATATTATCAAAAGTGTTATATCTTAATGATGGATCTAATTTTTCAGGTATTTCTTTTTCTTCTGAAAAAATATTGCATAGATCAAAATCGAATCCTAAATCATTAAAATCAGTAATATCTTTTAAATCTGTTATTTCTTCTCCTAATAAATCAAAATCCCATTCTGATAATTCTGCTGATCTATTATGTATTAATGCATAGCTTCTTCTTTCATCATCTGTTAAATGATCTAACCTAACAACTGGAATATCTTTTAATTTCAATTCTTTTGCAGCTAAAAATCTTCCATGCCCTTCAACAATTATGTTGTTTTTGCCCCAAATACCTATAGGATCGTTAAAACCAAATTGTTTTATGCTATTTTTTATAACATCAATATCTTCTTCAGCATGTTTTCTTGTATTTTTTTCATATACTTTTAAATCATCAATAGATAAATATTCAATTTTTAAATTCATATTTACCTCCATTTGATCACTATTCTATTTTGATTATATCATAATTATCTAATAATAAGGTTTTTTAATTGAAGTTTTCTGATATTTACATAGATATCCTATTGATTTATACTATATATATAAGTGTTTTTCATTTTAAATCTCCAAAAAAAATAAAAGGTTCATAACGAACCTTTTATTTTTAATTAATAACATTTAATAAAGGAGGAATTTGTATGATCATCAAAAATGAGAAAATATTTTTGATTATTCGATTCATTATCCTAATTGTATTACCTGCGTTTTGTACATTTTATAATACAATTGGATTGATATGGCACTTAAATTATACTAAAGAAATAACTGCAACAATAACAGCATTGCAAGTTTTTCTTGGAAGCTGTTTAGAAATAAGCAATAAAAATTATAAAAAAAATCAAGATAATCATTAAATATATATATAAAAATGGCAAATAATTTTTATTTGCCATTTTTCGTATAGAATATATATATTATGAATAAGAGTTATGAAAATATCCCTAATTTTTTTTTATATAAAATTTAGTATTTCTTTTATGATTTTCTAAATCTAATTGATTCATCAATACATCATGCAAATTAACTTCTTGCTTTGTCATGTTTTCAAGTGCTTTACCACATTTTTCCGCATATTTATAATATAGATCTGCTGCGGACCAGTCATTTTCGATTGTTGCTGTGTAACTTTTTAACAAATTTGTTGATAACAATTTTGTTAAACTTGTATGGCTTTGTTTGGATAAAAAATCATCATAATTTAATATACTCATAACATTTACCCCACATTAGTTTCTTGAATTCCTCGTATTTGAAATTCTTCAAAAAACTTCTCATTAATTTCAAAAATTAGCCTGTCTGGATAATTCATATGATGCAAATGTAAAATGCCTTCGAGTTGATCTCCAGAAACGGTTTTTACAACAACACATTTATTATCAAATACATTAAAATCTATTTTCATACAAAATCAACCATTTTAAAAATTATTCAAATTGTTTTGCGAAAAGCCTACAATTTAATGCAGGCTTTTCAGCCGATTAAAAATTATGTGAAACTATTCGCAAAACCAATGTTTTCAACATAGTTTCACTAAAATTTTAGCTGTTGGTTATATTTTTTTATGATTTCAACCTGAAGTATAGTATAAGTGCAATGAATTGTTTATACAATTTTTATTGCTATAAAAGTTTTATTATCGATAAATAAAAAATTTGCGTTAAAACCATTCCCAACAGCTAATTATATTTTATTCTTTTTAAAATTGTGTGTCAATAGCTAAAATTGTATAAATTTTCTATTAACTTAAATATGTCGCATAATTTCCTTGTGGTAATATTTCATGACTATTAGATGAAGAAATTCCACCAAGTAAATTTATATAATTGTTATATACTACAACACTTCCTTGATAAAAACTGTAAGGCAATGTTGAAACTGATGTCCACGAACTGCCATTCCATTTGTAATGTCTTGTATTATTTCCTCTACCACCTAGAATGTGGATTTCATTGTTATATACTATAGCACTTCCAGAATAAAAACTATAAGGCAATGTTGAAACTGATGTCCAACTACTTCCATTCCATTTGTAATGTCTTGTGTAATATGAACTACTACCTGAACCTAAGATGTGAATCTCATTGTTATATACTATAGCACTTCCAGAATAAAAACTATAAGGCAATGTTGATGCTGATGTCCACGAACTGCCATTCCATTTGTAATGTCTTGTATTATTTCCACTACCACCTAGAATGTGGATTTCTCCGTTGTATACTACAACACTTCCCTCAGTAAAATTGTAAGGCAATGTTGATGCTGATATCCACGAATTGCCATTCCATTTATAATGTTTTGTTTCATTTCCGCTGACAGAAGAACCTAAAATGTGGATCTCACCATTATAAACAACAGCACTTCCAGAATAAAAATTGTAAGGCAATGTTGATGCTGATGTCCACGAACTGCCATTCCATTTGTAATGTCTTGTATTATTTCCACTACCACCTAGAATGTGGATTTCTCCGTTGTATACGACAGCACTTCCAGAATAAAAATTGTAAGGCAATATTGAAATTTCTTTTCCTAAAATAAAATTTCTATAATAAAAATGTTTTGTTGGAGAATTAAATGAACCTAGAATGTGGATTTCTCCGTTGTATACTACAACACTTCCCTCAATAAAACTGTAAGGCAAAGTAGATACAGATGACCAATAACTTCCATTCCATTTGTAATGTTTTGTATAATTCCCACTACCACTACCACCTAGAATGTGGATTGCACCGTTATAGACAACAGCACTTCCTAGATAAAAACTGTAAGGCAAAGTAGATACAGATGACCAATAACTTCCATTCCATTTGTAATGTTTTGTCTCAGTTTCACCATAAGTACCAGTACCACCTAGAATGTGGATTTCTCCGTTGTATACGACAGCACTTCCACTACTAAAATGGTAAGGTAATGTTGAAACTGATGTCCACGAACTACCATTCCATTTATAATGTTTTTTATCATAATCACTATTACCACCACCTAGAATGTGGATTGCACCGTTATATACTACAGCATCTCCCACAACAACAGAGTCAGGCAATGTTGATGCTGATGTCCACGAACTGCCATTCCATTTGTAATGTCTTCCATTATTTCCACTACCACCTAGAATGTGGATTTCTCCGTTATATACAACAGCACTTGACACAACAGCAGAGGCAGGCAATGTTGAAACTGATGTCCACGAACTGCCATTCCATTTGTAATGTTTTGTATTATTTCCAACACCACCTAGAATGTGTATCTCGCCATTATAAACAACAGCACATCCATTATCAAAATTATAAGGCAATATTGATTTTTCTACAAAACTATTCATTACTGATTCTAACTCAACTGATTTATATTGTGTTTGTTTCACATTATCTATAAAAAGTTCAACAGCTCCTGCAATTCCAGAAGCTTTATTTCTGATTATTCCTAATACATTCGCCATTATTCGCCCTCCATTAAATTCACAAACTTTGTTATGAAATCAACAACATAATCAACATCTGCATAGCTTTTGTAGTCGTATAAATCATTGTATACAACTATTTCTATTAATCCTAACTCTGATAAATAGCTGCCATTGTATTGATAAGCTTGCATCTCTTGATCACAATCATTATCAATAGATATACAATAACCATCTTCCCACTCTTCTAGATCAAAATCTATGCCTTTCATTTTTAATCTTTTTGCAACTTCTAAAATTTCTGGATACATTTCGTGTACCTCCTAAAATTTTGATTAAAAAGTTATAACATAATAAATCAAAAATAAAGATGTCATTATGATTGTTAAACTACTAATTGCAATTACTAAATTTACTAATTTTTTCATTAAAAATATATACCCCTTTATTATATTTATACTACAATTATTATAACACTATAAAAGAAATCTGTATATTTAATAAATTGTACAAAAAAATACAACTGCTGCACCTGCAACAATTGTATTTTCGTTTTACTTTCAACCTGTTAATTCGGGATTTGAATTATGTTGAATAATTAAAGTTTTCTCCTCTTTATTATAAATCTTTTAAATCTTAATTGCAATAAAAAAAGCACTCTGGAAGAATTGAGTGCTTAAAAAAATGAAAAAAACTGAAAAAGGATGATTGATAACAAGGTTTCCCCTTTCTTAATATTTTAAAATTATTATAAATCTTTTCAGATTTTTATGCAACAAAAAAGCACTTGCAATAAATACAAGTGCTGCACCTAATGAATATTAAAGGAGTTTCCTCCTTTTCAAATTTTTTATAATTATAACATATTTTGATAACAAAAAACAGTGTTTTGATAACAAAAAACAGTGTTTTGATAACAAAAAAGATATTTGCATATAGCCCCTACAGCTGCAAATATCTTTTTTAGTTAGTAGATATCTTTATTAAGTTGTAACTCTATTATAATATTTTTGTTTTTTGATTGCAAGAAAAAAGAAGAACCAATGCCGACTTTGATTCTTCTTTTCTAAAATTAAAA
>Ga0326512_10000907_pt1 | contig 24522 bp, 48 predicted proteins | sample 1_2617_0518_D_FD_203652 | JGI IMG/M metagenome (GOLD analysis project Ga0326512, IMG submission 203652) | Bovine rumen microbial communities from UC Davis, California, United States - 1_2617_0518 | ecosystem: Host-associated > Mammals > Digestive system > Stomach > Rumen | place: USA...
ACCCATTGTTCAATATTCTTCTCAATTTCCTTCAATCTAATAAATGCTTCTCTATCTGAACCATCTGAATCAATATATAATGTTTTATGTACTCTCTGATTATCAGAGAGTAATGAATCTCGATATAATTTATCCAATTTAAATAATTTACTACAAAAAACAGTTTTATCTTTACAGTCACAATCAATAGATGAATTATATTTACCACAATAATCTTTCATCCAACACGAATCACTAAGAATCATAAAACCTCACACTTTAAAATACTTCGCTACTAATTCCTACATTATTTTCTGCTGTTCTATTTTGAGGAACTCTATATTGCACATTATAGTTACTCTTATAAGTATTTACTGCCCAAGTCATATCTCGATATCCACTAATGGATGCAATTTCAATCACTTTCAGTGCTACATCAAGATTTCTATGAGAAAATTCATCAATAACTTGTTGTGCCGAAACTACTGATTTTTTACTCATCCACCCTTGTTTTGCAAATACAGAATCAATCCAATCAAAATATGCTTCCCTTAATTCTTGATTAGTTGCAATTACAAAACTTTTCATTTCATCTTTAATTGCTTCTGTTTTAGTTTTTTTCTTACTCTTTGTTGTTGCTGCAGTTACTTTCTGAATGTCAGACACAAGAGTTTCATTTTCACTCATCATTATTGATGTCAACATCGACACATCAAGAAATAAAGCATTAGACTCCTCGTTTTCTTGCTTCCTTAATATACCAAGATTTATTAATAGAGTTTCTATTTCAATCTGCTCACTAACATCAAATGTAGTTATTGATTGAACATAATTTCTGTCTACACAGAAATATTCATCATTTGTCAACTTCTATTTTGTAATTGCCTTTGAATTAATACTGAGCAACGTATTAATATAAATAGCTGGATGTAAACCAATAATCTTTGCAAGAGATACATTATAAGAATTATAATTTGATTGTGAAATTAAATCAATTAACATATCTTATCTCAACTTCTTAAATAATTAATTAATTCTTTATCATGTTTTAACACAAACAATAGATTAACAATATTTTTATGCATACGATTTGAATCAAGATTTTTAATGAAGTCTGCACCTTGTTTAACTTCATTCTTATCTATATCATATGTATTACTAAAAATTTGTATATATCTACTGTCAATATTTCTCAGGTGTTTTATTAACTTTCTATCACTTAATTGATAAGAATTTTCACTTCCATCAATATTTTTACTGAATACATCAACATTTACAATTGCATCAAGAAAAAATGCCGTAAAATAATCGTACTCAAAAAATAAACTTCTTATTTTCTTATACATATACATTTCCATATAAGGAGTCTTATCATGATATGGAAAATAATATCCATCTGAAGAATTTTCTTCGAGTTCGTCTAAACTATATGAAAATTTATGTACTTTACGTTTATCATAATTTAATGCTTCAAAAAAATTTAATTTTGCTGAATAGACACAGACGCTTATTGCTTTCTCAGGACCAAGAGCATCTTGATATAAAGAATTTTTTGGATCAGTCCAACAATGAGTATTTACAGCTGCAAGAACTCCTTCAATAAACCAACAATAAACATCCTCTTCAGTTGCAAGTTTAACTTTTTGTGCATAATAAGTTCTTGAAATAATATGCCAATATTTTAAAATAATTGCACTAAGATACGACTCAGTTAAATTTGAATTATTTTCTTTTGCATTAATATAGTTTGAACATAATTCAAGCGGTGATAATTTTTTCCAATCTTTAATTATATTTGCACATTCTTCATACGATTTTTTATACTCGTCTAACATTGATCAACCTCAATATAATATATATTTAATTATTCTAATAATTATTTATTATTTAATTATCATCTTTATCTTTATAATTATATTATATTAATATTATGATAGAAATCAACTAATTTTTAGGTCTAAAATTAATTTTTTTAGTCTTTCAACAAAATGTTCATTGATTTGATTATCAATTATGTAATCTTCTATGATCGATTTATCCTAAACAATCTATTTAACTTGCATATCAAAAGTATTAGTATTCCAAAGATAATATATAAAAACCGAATCTTTACTACCAATTCTATGAATTCTGTCTTCGCATTGTTCACAATCAGCTGATGTCCATGGACAATCAATGAATATCATATAAGAAGCAGCAGTCAAGGTTACCCCTGTTCCCAACTTCTAAGTAGTAGCAAGTAAAATCTTATAAGACTCATCATTTTGAAATTTTTCAATATTACTGGATATTTCTTCGTCGGAATAATCTCCGGTACAAATTAACGGATTAAATTCTTTCAATTTATCTTTTAATTGATTCAATGTTTCTTTAAATATTGAAAATATTACTACTTTGTTATTATTATAAAGGATTTGTTCTGCTAAATCAACTGCTCTTAAAATTTTTGATGAATTAATTTCTAAAGATGTTAACATGGATGGGGATGAAGTTGCTTGCCGTAATCTTGATACTATGGATAATACTTGTTCTGAATTTAATTCAACTTTGTCTACATCTTCAAAAACTCCGTTTACAATATTATCATAGAATACCCGCTATTGATTATCCATATCAACAAACTCATCAATAATGGTTTTTTCAGGAAGATTTAATAATTCCTTAGTTCTCCTTAAAGATACTTCTGCAATTTCTTTTCTTAGTATATCAGTATTTTTATACCCAATTATTTCATTATGAAAAAATCCACCGTACTTCACATAATAACTCTTAAAGGTAGAATAATTACTGTGCTCCTTATCAATCCATTTTAAAGGGACATAAGAATCTAACGGTGAATTCATAATTAAAGTTCCTGTTAAGCCAATTTTATAATCAGCATTTTTTAATTTCTATAGGTTTTTACCTTGCTAAGAAGTAGGAGATTTACAATGATGTATTTCATCTACTACAATCATATCAATTTTATTTTTGCCATTATTAATAAGTTTGACTATTTCATCATCTCGTAAAGTTTCAATATTAACAATAATAAAAAATTCATCAATCTTCTTTGATAACTAATCTTTACGATACTTTATTCCTTCACTGACCACTTTTCCTTTAGTATTTATTCTTTCTCCAAGAATAATGGCATCTTCTGTACCATGCTTATAGATTTCTTTTTTCCAGTTATACTTTAAAGTATTAATACCACAAATAATTAAACAATGTTCAATTAAATTTTGTTTCTTTAAAGATTCTGCAATATAAATTACTTGTAAAGTTTTTCCAAGTCCAGGAGCATCTAATAATAACCATTTATCATGATTTAACCCATAATTTATTCCTTCTATTTGATAATCAAAAGGTTTCGTTTTTAATTTTTCTGGATCAACTTTTACTATGATATCTTCTTCAAGACTGAAACTATTATCTATTAATTCAATTTCATCATGCATAGTAAAATTATCAATAATTTTTGGTAATGATGTTATATCAATTTCCCAAATCTTATTTTTCTTATCGTATAAACTAATCTATGCAGTTTTAATAATATCTATGAGAATTTGATTATAAGGAATCTAAATATAAGCGGAATATAATCCTGGACATTTTTTGGGGGTATCAATAATAATCTTAATCATTAATCTTCCTTCAATAATACGGTTGGTTTTAATTTAGTACTATATAATTCATTAAAATTAAATTTTTCATCGATAAAAGAAGTAAAACTTAATTTACATTGAACTTTAAACGCAGTATTACAATAATTACAAACGTAAGAATCTTCCACTTGTCCAGTATAATTTGAATCAATAATTTCATGTGTGTCATCAGTTTTCTGAATATAATAATTTTTATTCAATAATGATACAAAGATTTCTTCAGGTAGGTATTCAGCATTACACACAGGACATTTGATGTAAGGGTTTTGTAACTTTTTCATTTTGTCACCTCTTTATTTTTTGCTTAATTTTCCATGATACATTGATAAGTTTTTTAGTATATTTCTAATAGTTTATACTATACCAATATAACTATAGTAGGAGAAAAATTCTTTATTTTTCATAGTTTTTATATAAAAAAAATATAGTATGTAGGGATTAGTCTACATACTATATTTACAATAGAATTAAAAATTAATTAGATCCAATTTATCCTTCCACCATCAATTTCCGTTAAACCAATGGCAGACCTATTAAATTTAATTTTACTTTGTTCGGGTATTATCCAGTTATCTCCAGATTTTTCTAATAATAATAAAGTTTTATAAATATCGGTAGATGTATCATCTGGAGTACTACCATTATCTGTAAAAGTAATACCATTAAAAGTAGGGGAATCTCCGGTTTCATTTGCTACATATAATTCATAGAACGCATCATTTGTATGATTTATTCTTATGGTAGCATATAGTTTAGTCGCGCCACTTAACTATTCAATAACACTATTAATATTTTTTACTTGGAAATAATAACCATAAATATTAAATTCAAATACATCATCTGCTGTTGCAGGCACAGTATTCGATATGATAAAGCCATCAACTTCCACTAGATTATTTACAATTCTAGAAATTGCAGATTCTGTCATTAATCTAGCTGAAAATTCTTGTGTATATGTTCTTCTTGTTGATGGGAAAACATTAACGTTATTTGAAGCGATGTAAGTTGATGCCATTTATATCACTCACTTCCATTCTAAATATATAACCGCCACTCTATGGCAGCAGATGTTCCTTGAGTAATTCTTGATAATGAAATACTTGATATTGTTACGGTTGCCAGATCTCTGAATGTTCCATTAGCTAAATCCGGATCTTTATCTGCACATAAAACAAGTTTATAATTAACGGATTCATCAGCAACTATACCACTTATTAAAGAAGAATATAATATTGAACAATCACATCTGGTATATACATTATCATCATCAATAACTAAGGTTCTACCGCTTAAAGGAATTACATTTACAAGAACAGATACATCATCCACACTTCTTATATCTAGATATTGTGGGATATCATAGTTACCTCTATACTAACCAGCTAAGAATCTACATATCGATTCGTGTAGTATTGATGTTCCTGCATTTTTTGCATTTACTTCTATTGTTTTATTACCAATATTAATATATAATTTTATTTTTCCCGAATAATATAACTCTGTATTCATATATTATTTTCCTCTTATACATAATAAATTAATTCTACCCAATTCGTATCACCAGTCCAAGATCCAGCAACATTTACATCTACTATACATTGATAATAAGCATCGGAATATTTCACTACATCTCCTACTTTATAAGTATCAGCTGTACTAAAATCTGGAATATAATCTTCATCTTCCGAACCTGCTAATTGCATTATGCTTACTGCACCATATAATCTTTCTTTTGCTTCTATAATAATTTCATCATCATCTATTGTAGAAGGCTAATGAATATCATATCTTGGATCTACCCAATCTGTATTATAATAACTTGGATCAGTATTTGGATAATCACTTCTTAAAACAGATTGTGTAGTAGAAATAATTTTTCCGAGTAATAATAATTCATCCGTTTCTTCTATAGCAGTTAATGCAGTATCCAACGAAACAAAATGATAATAATAAACTACAAATCCAACCGGTAAAACTAAATTTAACAATTTATTTAATAAAGGTAAATTTGTAAATGTTACGTCTGACCCTAATTGAATAGAATGATCTAAAATATTTCCAATAGAATCTTTTGAATATGATATCAGTACAGATGCTTTTACATTCATAATCTTTAAATAAAGATTTACTACTTGTTTAACGCCATATAATGAACCTTTGTATTTTAAAAAATAAGGAATAGCGCATAATATATATCTTAAAGATTTATCGTCAATATCTATATTTGAAAAAAATCCTAATTTAGTTGATAATAACGGTAGCATTGTATTTTTAATATGCATGGTATCAGTTAAACTTTGCATACCATCAATATCGAATCTTAATCCACCAAAAATAGAATCATATAATCTTAATAATAACTAGAAATCTCTTGATTCACTAACATAAATATCAGGAACATTATTTTGTAATCTGAATTGACTCATTAGTAACTCACCTACAATCCTGAAAGTGAATCTGTATTCAATTGACAAATAGTATATTTATTAAATATATGATTAACGTCCATAAATGAATTTGCATTTAATGGATCATTAATTATACTATTTGAATCTCCAACATAAGTATAATCAAAAATATTTCCAATATCAAACATTTTAATCAACGCAAGTATTTTTGATAGTCTAGTAGATGCTTCAAATCTATATGGATTCTTAAAAGTTAATGATATAGTATTAGGTGCATTAACTGCGCTTGAAGAAGCATCAACTAATTTAACTATGATTGAATAATTATGTCCAGCTGTTGATACTGAAAAATACATAGGATATAACGTAGCTTCAGATAACTTACTTAATGTAGAATCGTAAATTGGATGCAATATTGAAGTAGTACTGGTAGTTAAATCAGTGATTTCTACAGTCATATATACATCATCCGGTAAATCCGGCGTAACAACTGGAATTAGATATTCTCCTATTGGTAATGAAAATCTTGGAGGATTAGATTGGTTAGAACTTGAAGTACCTGAAAGAATCATTACTGATGCACTATCTCCAATATACTTTACTATGGCAGATCTAGTTATCTGTTTACTATATTTATATAAATTCATATAAATTGGATTCAATGTTGAATCAAAAGTTATCGTATCATATGAATCTTCACCAGCAAAACTTATAGTCTAATTAGTTTTAAATACTGTTGGATAATAAACCGGTGCTGGAGATATTCCAGTAATATTACCGCCCGTTAACGTTGTTTCATTATCGGAAGAATCTGTTAATGTAATGGATTGTCCGCTTAATAAAATCTATTCAACATTAACTGATGTATTTATATTCAATAATGATTTAGCATTCCAAGATGCAGAACTACTAAAATTAAAATCTGGAATTTTCTATTCTTCAGCAGTAGCAGCATTTGATAAATAATAAATATCAAAATCTGCTAAACTACTAGCAGAAGTAGCAGTTATATCACATCCATCTGAGGAAATAAGAATCTACCAAGATGTCTATACCTCTTTTGGTACTACTCTTAATGTATAACCATCATTTAACTAAATAAATTGCTACTCTTCTACAATAATTGAATATGTGGGAGAATACCAATAAGATTGTAGTGCTGTTATTCCGTTTAATGTAATAGATGCTAAATCAAGAGCTTGTACACTCCAAATATCACTACTAGTAGTTCTTATAATCTTAGTTCCTGTACCTAATGAAACAAATGAGTTCATTTCATTGTCAGTATAGAAGAAATATTCACCAGATTTTAAAATATATTCAGTTTGTCCAATATCAAATAACTAATAAGTTTCGATATTATTTGAAATAGTAATATCATTTAATACCCAGTAACAATACATTGAAGTATTTATTGTTATTTTATTTACAATATAATATGATATTGCTTTATCAGAAGAAAGAATATTTTCAGTAGCAGTAAGTGCTGCTATTGCTTGAGATTGATATGGATTTAATGAAAAATCCTAACTTGTTAGAATCTAAGGGGAAGGAAGCTATTGTAATTCTGTAACTAATTCTTGAGTGGTTGTTGTTGAAGATTGAGTACTTGATAAAATAAATGTCGGCATAAGAATACAACCTTCACCATAAGCTGCAAACGAATAATCTGCCGCAGATGAACTTGACTTCCAATAAAATATCACATATTCTCCGCTTTGTAATTCATAATACTAATTAGCACCAACTGTACCGTTTAAATGAGCTTCAAATTTAACATAATTATTATAAATTGCTTTCTATAAAAGATTAGGAGCAAAGAATTTAATACCTTCATTATTCCGTAATACATAACTTGAAGTTTGTCCGGAACCATTACCAACTGTAATATCCACATTTGAAGATAATGATTTAATATTAGTATAAATAGTTGAATCGGATTCATCTAATCTATAGTCAAATTCTTCTTCCTGAATAAAGAATGGAGTAACTCCAGCTAAAATTGATTTAGCTAAAATTTCATCTCTAAACTAAGTTTGTTTTGATATATTGACTATTATTTTATCTCCACTTGATGGATCTGATCCACTTAAAGCTATTCCATAATCAGATAAAGTAACTGCATTACCATTTAATTTCCATCCGCTATTATAAATGAATGTAATAGTTGAATAACCATAAATACCATCACTTACTAATTTATTTATATAGGTATCAGAATTAATAGTTGCCGTATATGAAGAAATTGAAATATTATCTTCGTCTAATAACTATAATTCACAATTATCATTAATATTACCACTCACCGGAATTTCTTTGTATATTCCATTTTCCAGATAAACAGCATATGTTGTATAAATTGGAGAATCCAACATGATATTTTTAATTCTGGAATCTGCTTCAGTAATAATTTTATATAAATAATCTGTTGAAATCTTTTCTCCAAATTCAATTTCCTAAGCATTTAAGTATTTATATAATGCTTTTCTAACATTTTCTTTTATTTCATTTTCTTGAGTAAAAGATACTTTATACTAAGGAATAATAGTACAACTCAATGGATATTTATTTTTAAAGAAGCAGAAATGAGATTGAGTAGTTGAAGTACTTTCAATCTATTCATAATCATGCTATAATGATTTAACATCGAGCAAATAATCTTCAACGTTTGCTAACTAGGAATCAGACATCATCTAAAAAGTACCATTAAATATATTTGCAGTAGATACGTCTGCAAAATACTTTAGAAGATATAACTTTAAAGAAAACGCAGTTAATACTGGTTCATTATCTTCTGTTTCTATAACACTTGATATTGAATCAATACCATTACTATAACTCATTATATCATATGTACATTGAATATCCTAACTTCTATCACAACAAAAGCCATTAGAAGCTAAATCATTAGTAACAATATAATTTAAATAATCTCTTAAAGTAATTAAAGTATTAAAAGTACCTATGGATCTTTTATAATTTTTATATGCGGAATCAATGGATTCATAATTATATCCTGCTGTCGATGCAAAATAATTTGTTATCTAAACATTCTATGCATTCAATACCATAGTGTCTCCTAAAGAGGAATTTACAGTTAAATCAGAATAGAAATTAGAAAGTTGCTATGCAGTAAGATTACCATTTTCTCCATCCGATCTAATATAAGTAATTTCTATACCATCTTTCATTATACTATCTGCATCATCAGGAAATTCAAGATAACATGTTGCACCATCAGCAGTTACACCAAATTTATAATAAGTATTTCCATAATCTTCTACTAATAAATTATCCTTACGAATCCAAGATTCATAATTTGTCATTCCAGTATTAGTTATAAAAATTCCATTTTCTGCAATATTTGATACATTGAAATATATTCTATTATCCTAATCTAAATGATTTGGAGTTATTATGGTATCACCATTGATATCATATTTAACTGCAATACCTTGAATAGCTTTTGCATTTATAGTTTTTCCAGAAGCAGGTAAGATTAAATTTGCTACTGAAAATTCTTGAGTAGCTACTGTTGGAACATATCCAACTAAAGTATAAACTATTGATTTAGTTTCATCAGTAACCATAGTAAATGCGGGTATAGTATAATTGATACCATCTGCAGTATCTCCTATCCATTTTAATGATACAAATACGCTGGCACTTCTATACCACTTCATATAATATCCGAGCTATTCAAATAATTGTCTTGCATTTTTCGTCTGAGTTACAGATAATGGGAAACATTCTAATACATTTTTATCAATATTATAATTACATTTATCCGCAATTAAAGCATTTAATTTAATTAAAATTACTCCAGGATCTGATTCATTTGAAATCGAAGGGTCCCATTTATTTGTTAATTGTTTTACGAGATCTAATAATTCTGGATATATTCTCTAAAAATCTTTATTTGTGTAAGAAATATTTTGTAATGGAGAAACAATATCTTGCACTTATCTATCACCTCTATATATTTATACAGTATTACTAAAAATTCATTAAAGCTATAGTATAATTATTAACTGTATAATCAATTAAATTTGTGGCTGTTAATTCCACATATACATTATTTTTATCTTTAGTTAAATCAATATCTGTTCTTCTACAAAGTAATTGAGGTATATATATTCTTATTGTATTATAAATTTTATCAATAATTAAATCTCGTATAATTGGAGTATTCTATTCAAATAAAAATTTTTTTAAGCCACATCCATATTCAGGATCTGCAAATAATGATTTCAATTCCGTGGATAAAATTAATTTTAAATTGCTTTTTGTTGCAGTGTTATCTTCAAATAAATTTGTTGTCGTATGATTTAAAATATCAGGAAAAGCAATAGATATCAACTAAATCCTCCTCCTTATGTATTATAATATATAACCGAAATATTTCCATTACCATCATCATGATAATAATAATCAGAACCACCACCCGGAGGTGCATTTATAAATCCTTGAACTGTATGTAATAAATCTTCATAATTTATTTCACCAATTTTTGTATTAGAAGATAAATTAGTCGCTGATGAAACTAATAAATCTCCTAATGATATATTACTCACAGAATTTATTTGATCCTCTATATAATTTAATTTACCTATTACACAAGGTTTAGATAAATCATCATCTTCAAAATCTATATAAACTATATCTCCTGGAATATATTGTGGTTTAATACCAGGAGATGATATAATTGTAGCATACGGCAATTCGTCATTTGGTGTAGAACCAGCAACACCAACTGGTCGATGATATTTTGGTATTCTAATTTTTATTTTATTTGTTTGTTCATTAACGTAAGAAGATATTATTCCTTTGAGTATCATTTAAATATCCTCCTTAATTTATCTGTGGTAAAAATTGACCAGAAGTTACACCATCAACATCATCGTATCTATCATATGTATCTAGATGAAAATATACCTGATTTCCAATAGTAGCTGCAACCCAACGTCCCTAAAATCCTAAACTAGGAACCCAATCTGCTTGACAAGCTTCTGTATCCTAAGGAAAATAATATTCGTTTCCAGCATAATCAAAATAAGTTAAATCATACTAATCATCAGTATCAAAATAAGATAATCTCTAAATTATAAATCCTCTATTATCTATACTTTCATCTCGGTCGATTGATACAAATGGCCACTTAGTAGTATCAGTATACATAACTCCATCCTAATCAAATACTGCATACACTGCACAACCTTCTTTAATCATCCAGCGTTTTGATGTATTAAATTCCATAATTCCTGACCACGGACTGGTTTTTTGAATTTCTTTGTCTTCTACTGCTTTAGATACTACTTGTTCATCAAATGGGACTACTTTGGTTTCAGGTTGCCTATATGTATCATTTCCAGTAAATACTTCTACTTGTCTTGTATATTCTTTTCTTTGAATATAATCATCCGCTCCTGCTATTCTGGTTAATGATAATATAGTTCTGTAACCTTGACTATCAATCTTATCCTCTTGTTTAGTAATTACATATAGTCCACTAGATATATGTTTTTTACCAAAGAAATAAGAATTAACTCTTAAATAAGTCATTAACATAGCAGATCTAACTAAGCCTTTAATGACTAAAGTTGCGCTAATTGGAAATTCAGTCATTTTGGTCCACCATGATTTCATAGCTGCTGTAGTTTTACCTTGAATAGCATTAGTAGTTACATTAGGTGAATAATTTTGTACCAACTAACCTCTATCGTTTATTGTATAGGTATAATTTTCTTCTGCTGCCATTGGAGATGTAACAGAATTATAATAATTATATAATAATGACCAAGAATTATCATCAGTTACCTAAAAATCCATTACTAAATTTTCTCCAGGATTATCCCCTCCGGGATATCCTACATCAACGGTATAAGTATTAAATGTTGGAACAGTTTTATAACTCGATGAAATTTTAGTTATTTTAAAATAACTACCACCAACATTTGAATAATCCGCATAACTATCATCATGTATTGTAAGATAGTATGTTGCACTTCTTTGGGTAGATGCAGGATTATCAGTTTCAGGAATCATATATGTTACTAACCAATTTATATATGATAAAGGATCCATATATTCTTTTGCAGGAATATCTACGGCTGCATCATCATCCGCTATAAATCTACCATAATTTTCTGATTTCATTCCAGGAAATACCTAAGTTAGCTAATATTTTGAATTTTCTAAAACTTCTTTAATTACTTTACTAGGTTTAGTATGAGGTTTAGCAGGAAAAGGATATGCAGAACCTAATAACTATAACGCAGAACTAGTACAAGATATTGTATAATTTATACTAGATGTATTAAAATTAACTTTCTATGTTACTTTAGTAATAATTGCTTCTTCTTCTTTATATATAAATGACGGAGAAGCATAATCACCATAACTAATTTTAATTTTACCATAACCAACCGTACTTAATATCTTATCAATAAAATTAGGATCGTCGCCCACTCTAATCTAATATAATAGATTAATGGTATACATATTTACCTAACCATTTATTTTTACTACATTCAATGATGTAATAAAATTTGGATATTTTTTAATTATTGAAGAAGTGTTATCTGCAATATTACCTTTACGTTTTTCTTCATATTTACCAAAAGTATACTAACCAATAGTAACATTAATATATGGAGCTTCGACCAAAGATGGATAGCTTAAAAGATTTGGTCCATAATCAGGTTCATCAACTCTTCGACCATCGACTGTTTGAATAACATCTCTAGTTTCCTATATATCAACAAGTTCTTTATTCCAAGTAGTGTTAGAATTATAAGTCTAAGTCCATTCAAGATTCTAAGGTTTAGGTGGACCAAAGATATCTTCTGGTAACGCTCCGCCTTCATATGTAGCAGAATCTCCAGTCTATACACCATAAGAAGGAACGGCAGGATTATATATGAATCCTCTAAAAGTATAATTATACCCACCATCCCAATTACCATCAGATCCTTTATCTCGAATCTTTGTATACCAAGCACTTCCACCCCAAGCAGATTCGGAAGTCTAAACTGAGGTGTCGGATAATATTGCTTCCACTATAGCAACATGCCCAGCACCTTTCGATCCGCCAGCCCAACACATAATAGCACCTAATTTTGGAGTGCTACCAACGGAGCAGCCAAATCCAGGAGCATTATCGTAAAAACTTACTGCATTACTTACAAATTGATATTTACATTCACCATACTAACCAATCTCATTAAATCTACCATTTGCATAACCAACGCAATTAGATAATACATTACAATAATCATCAGTAGGATTACCTTGAACTGCGCCATTCCATCCGCCAGTAGCCTATCTTATATAATATTTATTTCCAGCTTCTGGTCTATTTGTTCTTGGATGAAAAACATAACCAGCAGACTAAGAATCATCCTGAAACTATACTTGATCGTGAATCATACAATCTCCTCAAATTCTATATCCGTCATTACTGGAAGTTTTAATTGAGATTTAGGCATTGGCATTGAAAAAGAATCCTGAATATGATTAAAACTACAGATAATCCAATAATAAGTAGGATTACCATAAGCATTTAATGCAATACTATCATAAGTATCACCTTGCTTAACAGTATATAATTGATAATTAGTAGTATCTTTTAAATAAGAAGTCGTTCCACAAATATATTTATTATCGAGAGTATTATAGAAATATGGAAACTATGAATATCTTGATAATTTATCATAATTTAAATATCTTTCATTTTTTAATACATTCATTTTATACCCTCATTCTTCTTTCTAAAGTAGTATCTATTCCTCGATAACTACCATACTTTACTGCATCCCATGCATCATATGGTTCGACTTCCGATACTGCAAAATTTAAATTAACTACTGCATATTTACCATTTCTTAAAATTGGAAATTTATAAGTTTTACCTACTTGTCCAGTAACTACTCCTTTAATAAAAATATCGGGTCCTAATCTCATTGCTACTATTGGTGGATTTACCATTTTATTTGTTGCTTGATATACTGGTAATGCTGCTGCTTCTATATATCTAATTAATACATCTACATAATCATCCGTTATTCCTGGAGACCCTGAAGGTAAATTCACATTACTTTTCTGATAATTTAAATCTTTCATTAAATCTCTATGTAAATCAAAACCAACCTAAACTACTCTTGGTCCTGAACTTCTATAGGAAAATATTGGAGCAGATCTCGATAATGGAGTACTTTGTTCAAAAGATACTGACATCGTATCTGATACTGAATCAGCATACAATGGTAACATTATAAACTAATCAAGATGATAAAAATAAATATAATTATCGGGCATATCAAATTTTGTTAAATCATCATGACTAGCAGGACTACTAATAATCGCATCATTACTTAATTGATTATTCTAAGATCTTTGCTATACCTATTCGGTATACTATGGTGGATTTAAATATGTTCCCTTAAAATTTTTAGTAGTTAAATTCTTATTATATAAAATAACAGTATAATCACTTCTAGTTATTGGACTAACACCATGCTAAGAATGAGCTTGAGCTTTTTCTTGCTAATTCATCTATCTTGCTGCTATGATTAAAAATGTACCAGTGCTGGTTACAATCAAATCACCTACACCAAGATTATCAGGTGCATTACCATTTGGAAGTACTTGATAATAAGATCCATCATTTACTGGATATCCTTTAAATGTTGACATTTATGTACCTCCTTTATAAAGTATTTATATATTGTTCTGTTTCTTTATCTACATAACCTGAAATATCAAGATTTGCAGATTTACTATTATTCATATACATATCAAAAATTAAAATTCTTAAATAATCACTCCATGCTACTTCTGTTGGATCATAATGTAAATAATTACCTAATTTCTTTCTTACTCTGGTAATATCTTCGCCAATTTCATCCATACCAGTTATAACATTATATAAAAGATATTCTATTAATCTATCTGCAAATGGATAAGTAACTCCATCATTTAACTATAATAAAGACAAATTACTTAATAATAATTCATTAAGTTCCTAATGACCAATTTGCTATAAATTATCAAGATTAAAAATTTTATTTGTATCGGTATTCAGGTAATTACCTTCTAATACCACAATAGAAGATTGATTATTTTTTGGTAGTTGAATAATTAAATAAAGATCCTTTTCATATCTCTATAAAAATTCTGATTTTAATAAAGTTGAATTTCCTACTGAAGGTTCTACCGAACTCAATAATGCATCAGAATTATTTGTTAATTTAAATGTTATAGGCTAACTAAAAGATAATGAACTATATTGTTTTACAGTATTATCATCTAATAAATTATCTAATTTAATAACATTCGATTGACCTACATTGGTCTATATAAATTCATTTAATTTCATTATTGTTGGAACTAATTTTACGGTAGCATCTGATTCTATTGCTATAGTATATTCCTTATTAAATTTAATTGGAACTTTAATTACTTTAAATGAAGTATATTCCATCTTAGTCAACTAATCATTATAAATCTAATAATTATTTAGATATTCTCCGTTCCAACAATTATAATAAGCCATTAAATCTAAATGATATACATCTCTATAAAACCTTAATAGCTAACCTAATCTTCTATGCGTTTCGCTATCGTAATAATCAGTAGTTGAAATAAATCTATTAGCAAATTTAGTATAATACATTTCAGGAATATAATTTGAATAAGTTATCCATTTTGCTGCTTTTTGATTTAATTGTTCTAGATTTTCATTATATATTAACTATAGCATAGTTTGTCCATTTACTAATGCTATTCTAATATAATAAGTATGTTTATCTAATAGCTATCTAGATGTTTCTAAAAGCGTTTCCGGTTCAAAGGTCTATAATACTTTATAAGATGCGCCTAATGGAATATCGTCAATTTTACCATCTTCAGTACATTGAATTAAAGTATATGGTCTTTCATATGCCGTTATAAAATTCCATTGATTACTATTCCATGGAGTATTTGCAGGAATATTCATTGTTGCTTGATATAAATGATATAAATTATTTATTGAATACTATACAATATCTCCGGAATTATAACTTTGGGTAGAATCAAATATAGGATAATCCGGATCATCATCATTTAAATTATACCTTAAATTATATGAACCTAAAATATAATAATAACCATTATAAATATAACTACCACTAGTTACAATAGGAACTGAATCTCTAATTCCTAAAATATCTTTACCTAAAATAAATTCACCTAATATGGCAGCACTTGATCTCCATTGTTCTAATATAGATATATCTCTACATAAATATCCTGATTGAGTACATTTAATTATTGATCTGTCATATACATATGTATGACCTTTTATTATATATTCTCCTACCTAAATTGTATTATAAGTAGGTAAAGGAGTATTATATAATAAAGATTTTATAAAATCACTCTATATAGTTTTTGTAAAAAATTTCTGTCTCATTATAATACTCCTTAATACTAATATCTCGTTCTATAAATATTATTAACTATGGTATTAACATCATTATCAATTAAATCCACAGGTACTTTATTTCTCATTATTGCTAGAATTGCATCAACAAGAGCTTCACGCTCTTCTGTATGAGTATATTTCTTAATCGTTTCTGCTGCTGGCTCTTCAACGAAAGATAACGATACTCTAATAGTAGATTCATTTTCAAATAAATAATCCTAAATATCTGCTACCTTACTTAATAATTGCTAATCTTCACTTGATTGATTAGTTATAGCAGTTGAGGCTTCTGAAACTGCATTAGCTTGTGATGCAAATGATTCAACTTGATTTGATACAGAAGTTGAAGCATCTACTAAAGCAGACGTATTTGCTGCACTGTATTCATCTAACTATCTTGTTAAATTATTTAATTGCAATCCTGAATTAATTGAAGTATCTATTGTATCTATCATCGAAATTCCTGATGTAATTAATAGATTATCATAATTAACTCTATCTTGCATGGATTCAACTGCAATATTCCAATTATCAATCGCACTAGACATCGAAAGATTTTCTGCATATCTATCTTGTCTTTCAATAACTCTATCCTTTTCTAATCTATCGAGTAGAGTATATAAACTAGATGTTGTTGCATATATTTGCTGATCAATAGGAAGAGCTGCACTCTATGTACGTGCTATCTTTTCTTCAGGTGATATAGATAATGTCTCTATAATATCATTTAATTCCCGAAATACTATGGGAACACTAATCATACTCTATAAAATAGAACCAGTAGTACCACCTAAAGTACCAGCAAGAGTATAAGCAGCATATTTATTCATACCATCAATTCCAAGTATATTTGTTACTAGATTATGCTAGAAAGATTCTGTAGTTAATTTATCTCCGATATCTAATAATGTATTATTAATAATATTCTAAATTGCTTGAGCAGCACTAGTTCTGCTATCATCTTGAATCATCTAAATCTATTTCTAAGTTTCTTCCCAAGAACTTACCCAACCTTGATGTTCTCGTGATATATAAGCCATATAATCACTTGTTACATTTGTCATGGCTTTTAAATCAGAAATTGATAATCCAGTAATACTAGTCCATGCTGACTGTACTGCATTAGTTGACGAATTATTATAAATATCCTATAATAATCCAACGACATTCTATAATAATGCATTAGTAGTATTTACATCTAATCCTTGAATTAAAATATCACCAATAGATAAACCAGCTCTTTCAGCAGCTGCTGAATATATATATTGCAACTATTGATTAGAAGATAATTCACTTACATTACCTGTTTGTAAATAAGTAATACCTTTAGCTAAAGATTGAACACCCTCTTGAGATAAACCCAAAGAATATAAAGCTCCTAACCATTTTTGAACTTCATAGCTAAAAGCAGTGGCATCATCAGCATTTAGTTTAGCTACCGCATCTAATAATGTAGCAGAAACAGAATCATATACATCATTTAAATAACTAGTATCTGCTATACCGCCCATAGCCGAAAATTTATTTAGAAATTGAGTAAGTAAAGATTCGCTACCCATTGCTGCATAAGTAACATCTCTTTGTTGTAATCTTACTAATCTAGTTAAACTTGCATCCATTACATCAAATGTTGTAACTAATCTATCGGACATTGTTTGTAGTAATGCTCTTTCTTCTGCATTGTATGCAATACCTGATTGTACTAATGCATTTAATTGTTCAATATATTTTTGTCTATCAATAAAAGCATTAAAACTACCAATAGCTAAACCAAATTCATCCGACGCATCTGCTGACCAATCTATCATTTCATTATAATAATTTTTTGTACTAGCAGATAATCCTTGTAATCTAGTATTAATTGGACCCATATATTGTACCTAAAGATTTGCAGACATTTCTGCTCCTTTAGCTACCGTTTCATTAATTTTACCAACTACTTTTGCAATCGTTTGTAATACAGTTAATGCTATTCCAATAGGTCCAGCAAGAGAACTTAATCCGGCAGCAGCTCCAGCTCCTCCGGCAGCACTGCTTGCTATCATGCCACCTTCTCCAAATAAAGTTTCAGTTAATGCTTTAGCTGCTCCTTCTTTTCCTCCCAGTAAATTACCAATGCCACTTAATAACTATCCAGTTTGTTCTTGTGATATCATTGATTTAGTGATACCATATTTTTCTTGAGCTTCTTTTAATTTACCTTTAGTTCCAAGATTTATTTCTTTTTCTCTTGCTTTATATGCTGCTTGATCTTTTGCTTCTTTTTTAGCTAATGCCTTTTCTAATCTTGCATTTTTTGCTATTTCTTCTGCTTCTGATTTATATCGTGCTAATCTTTCTTCTTTAGATAATTCCATTATCTATTGTTTTCTTACTGCAAGATATTTTTCATCAAGCATTTGTTTATTTCTTAAAAGCTCTTCATATTCAGTTTTTTCTTCTTCGGTAAATTCTTTTTCCGTATCTAAAATTATCTATAACTAATCTAATTTAGTTTGCAGTTCATCGCTTGCTCGTTTAAATATTTCTGCTTTTTCTTTTGCTGTTAATTCTTTCCACATATTTCTACGAGCAGCTGCTACCGCTTCTTCTTGTTTTAAATCTAAATTATATAATTGATCATTTAATTCTTCTTCCATCTAAACTCGTTTGTCCATTTCTTCTTGGACCTATTTGAGCTAAGATTCATAAGGTTTTCTTTTTTCAGCTTTTTCTAATTTAGATATATGTCGTTTATTTATTTTTTCTATTTCAGAAACAATTTCTTCTTTCGTTTGCTGAAATTGTTCTAATTCCTATTGTACCTCTTGTCGTTCTAATTCAAGATTTACACTTAACTGACGATAATATTTTTGAATAATATCTATTCCATAATCATTTGATCTTGTTTTATATCTATTTTCAAGAATATCATCATATTTTCCTTGTTCAAACTATTTTAAAAATCTTTGAAATGTAAGAAACATTTCTTCTGACATACTGGGAGTATTCGCCAAATAAATTCATCTCCCTTATTTTTTATTTTTACTTTGCTGTTTTGCAGCATCTAATATTTCTTTCTATTTTGAAAGATCATCAATTATAAATTGTAATAAATAATTTCTTTCCGTAGGAGTTATATTCTCGGTATCTATATATGAAGTATTTGTATGTTTTGAAATTAAATATCTTTCTTTTACTATTTCTTTAAATCGTACATCCGAATATCTTTGACCATCAGATGTCCAAACTGGGTCGAAAAAATTCGTTTGTTGTTTTTAACCTACTAGTATATGATAATCCGCATATTGGACAGGTACATAAAATTTCAGTATCTATACCAATAGAAGTATTAAATTTATCGGAATATTGCAGTATCGTATTTGTATCTGCCATAGGTAATTGAGTTACCCACTTTTCTAATTCAACATCATCCATTTCTCTACCATCTACTTTATCAATTAATTCAGTTAAAGTATAAAGTAAAGTATTATCAACTTTTCCACTTTTTGATTTCTTTCTTACATCTTTTGCTCTTTCAGAAATATTATCTAACATTCTTGGAGTCTGTACCTTTAAACTAATTGTATTTCCCGATTTAGGTAATTCAAATTCTTTATATTTTTCTAATTCAGGAGTATATTCTAATACATCTAATTCATCAAGTGGAATTGTTTCCTTTGTTTCCGATCTACAATAAGGACAATTATTTATTACTTGGTATTGACTACCATGCGTTACTACTCTAAGCATATATAATAGATATTGATAATCTCCTAAGCACATATCGTAGCTTGACATTCCACAATCCTATGCTCCACATTCATCAATTATGGAACATAAAGTCCAATATGGAGAATCGCTTGGTTGTAATCTTTTCATTTCATGTGCTGTAGTCATAGAATCTAAATGAATTATTGGATCAATTTTTCTATTATATACTAATCCATTACTAGGTAATTTAAATGTTTCTTGAATTGTTATATTACTCATCTTAATCTCCTCTAAAAAAAAATAAGCATTTAAGTTCTTGATGTCCTTAAATGCTTATAATATAGAAAAACATAAAGAACCTCAAGAATATATGATATGCTGTTATTATATTCTAATATATATTTACAAGTTATCAAAAATTAAAAATAGAGATTCTTTATCTAAAAATTAAATTTAATCAGACATTAAATCATCGAAAGAAACCTATTTTTTAATTGGTTGATTCTTTGATTTAAATCTTGTATCCATTCCAATTTCATTACCTTTTTGGAATTGATTCTTAGTTGTAGCATATTTATTTGCAATATCAATTAATTCGGTATCACTTGCTAATTCATCATCAGCAGTCATATCAAGTTGCACTTCATCTTCGTATTCTTTCTAATATATTGCAGGATAAATAATATCTGCATATAATCTTTGCTAATGCTTTTCCATATAATTAATATAATTATGTATTACACTAGCTACTTTTATTAACCATGTATTATTTGCTAATACAAGTAAAACGTGCTTACATCCTGCACCTTTTGTATTATCAGGATTTGTTATATCAGAAGGTCTATTTTCAGGTTGTCCGCTATTAATATCTGTAATAGTCATCCAATATGCAAATCTGTAAGCCCAATCAGGACAGTTATGTAAAATTACACCCGCATCAACCAGAAAATTTGGATAATCTTTTACCTTTATATCATAAACGGGTGTTTCGGATAATCGAAGATATTCAATATTTATAATTTTATGATTATATTCAAAATCTAAATTATAATTAGAAATAAACTCATTAAAAGATTGGAAAATTTCAATTATTTTCTTTAATGTTGGAGTTGTACTTCCGAACTACTTTCTATATATCAAATAATTTTCTTCGGAAATAGTAATATTATTCGATAATAAATAATTAATAACCTTCCGTCCTTTTGAAATTAACTCTTTCTTAAAAGATTCTAATTTCTATTCTGGAGTTCTATTTAATCTACTAACACTAATTTTTTTCTTATGATCTTCAGTAAATGGTACTCCTCTAATTTTATCCTGAGCTTTTTTGAGATTACTTTTACTTACATCTAATCTTTGTTGTAATTCATCCTGAGATATATTATCCCAATAATTATGAATACCATCTAGAATTAACTTTTCTCGTTCGGGCGTATGCATGTCTTTGCCACGCTAAATTGCTGCAGAATGAAATTTATCGGTATTAAGACAACCATTTTCATATGCAACTCTCCAACCATCTAATCTTTTCTGTTTAATTTCGTTGAGTTGTTCGTCCGTAACATTAGCATAAAAATCTGCTAATGTATTTTTCATAATTTCCGATTGTTGCTATCTTCTATCATCATCATAATTTCGTAGTCTACCTGCTTCATTGAATTTTTTTCTCTATTCTATCATTGCAGGAGTAGGATTCTAATTACGTTTTTTAGCTGCATCAGATAAATTTTTTCGTCCTTGTTCAGTTAAAGGTTTCTTACTTAACGAAGCATGATAATCCCAATGTTCTCGAGCAGTCATAACCTATAAATTTTCTGGAACATTATTATGTTTATTAAAGTCAATGTGATGTATTGCAACATCATAATTCATATCATCCGATTCTTTAACCCGAGATTTTGCACTCTCGATTTCACTTTTCTTATAATATTCTGCTACTAATTTATAAACAGAATGATATTTTCCGGTACTATTTAATTTAATGCCATCATATCCATTTTGATATTCATTAAAATATAAAGGCATTAATGATTGACCGACAGTAAGATCCTATGCTTGCGAATACGTTCCATCTCTTAACATATATAAGTGATCAGGAGTAGTAACAACCGTCTAATTATTATCCAAAGTAATTTTAATAAAATCTGATTTTGTACCAGTCACCCAAACCTTTTCGATTTCACCTGGTTTAAAATCACCTGATGGATCTACAGAATACGTATATAATTTTTCTCCGTCATTAAATCTTTTACATAACTCTTCAACTGTAGGGCTTGTACCATCCAGTAATTTAATCCTTGTAGTAGGATGTAAACAACTACAATGCACATAAACATTATCGCTATTAAATGAAGATACCAATGCTCTTGATATTGTTCTTAAATCTAATTGCCCATTATTTTTTTCAATCTATTCATGCAGAAAATCTAGAAAACCTCCAAATGCTATTGTAACTACATAATTATCAGTTTCACCATTTACTTCAACATTTACATCTAGTATATTATCCTTAAATAATTTATTCATGTCCATTGAATTGTATTGTTTAACTGAGTTAGCTACTTTTGAATGTAATCTTCGTTCATATCTATTCTTACCTTTTGCTTGATTAGATGGAACATAATTATCTGCTTTTTTTGATTTTTGAAGAAGTTGTGTTCTACTATCTTCAACTATGAAACTCATTCATAATCACTCCTCAAAAATCTCGACTTAATATTTGTGAACGACTTAATTCCTCTAACGAAAGTCTATTAGACATTATATCAATTAATGCATCTTTTAATTTATCTAATAGCCCTGCACTACGAATTTCTTTAAATAACTGATTTCCTTTTCCAAATTCTCCATCAGTTGCTAAACCTTTAGATCTAATCATATATATTTTATTTATTGCATCAATAACTTTTTCATAATTTCCTTCTGAAATAACTTTATTAACATGATTAGTCCAATCTTGCATTTCATCTGAAAAAACATATTGTTTAACTCCTGTTATTTTATCGGGAAACTTTATCCAATCATCATCTAATACCGAATAGATTCCATTAGAATGTATACCAGCATTAATATCCTATACATACATTTCTACATTTATACCACGAATTTTTATATCGAATTTATCATTAAATTGACTTTTCTTAGCATTATATAATGCTTGTAAAATTTCTTTTGGAGCATCAATTAAATCAAAATTTGTTATAATATGTACATCTAAGTCTGAATCTTCTGCATAATTATAAGATACATTAGATCCAACCAACTAGATATCCGCAATATTTAAATCTAATTCGCTATAATCAAGAAATTCAGTTACAATATCTAATATTCTATCTTTAACTTCAGAGTATAATTTATCGTCGTCAGAAAATAATTTCTTATTTAAAGTATCATGAATAATTATTTTTTCTATTAATTTCATATAATCCTAGTATAGAGTAGCGAAATTAATCGCTACTCTATATATAATATTTAATATTAGATAGCGGAAGGATATCCGTAATCATATTGAATTGTTGCTGTGATAGTATGCTTTGAATTTTCTTCATTGTTATAATTATCTTCGGAAATCTAGCTAATCCAGCAACCTCTTAATACCCACTTTCTGACGGCTTGATAATCAGGTGTATATTCTACTAAATAACATTCTTTCTTATAGTCACCTGCTAACCCAACTTTTTGAGTTCTAACATTATATGAAAGATTCTGCCAAGCTTCAAGAGCCATCTTTGCTTCAAGTCCAATATAGTCATTAATAACTATGGTACCAGCATCAAAGGAAGGAACACCAGCATACTTAACTGTGTTATTACCTCTTTGAATTTCAATTACACTCTAAGTAAAATGAGGTACACTCGAAGATGAAACAGATAATCTAATAGCATCTGATGCATTCTATTCATTAATTGTACGTCCTGATCCATCAGGTAATGTTAATGTTCCTAATCCTGATACTACAAATTCAAAGTTATTTGATCTTTGTGGTTCATATAGATTAGGACTATCTGCCATATGATATGCACTCTGAGAAACTGCATTATTCTATTGTAGTGTACTACGTCTATCAGAACCTTTAATTCTTACACTATTTGTATTATATGCCATTATTCATTACCTCCATTATTCAGTAACTTCTACAGTATCATCATCACGAATAGCAATCTGAACTGTAATCTTTTCAATACTATAAACAGGATAAATGGTTATAGTTGCTGATAATGTAGTCTTTGGCAGAGGAGAACCAGTATCAGTAGTCATATTTCTTTCAATTGTATATTTTGAAAGACCATAATTGCTAATTAAGCTATCTAAGAATGGAGTAATCTTTGAA
>Ga0326512_10000908_pt1 | contig 24498 bp, 35 predicted proteins | sample 1_2617_0518_D_FD_203652 | JGI IMG/M metagenome (GOLD analysis project Ga0326512, IMG submission 203652) | Bovine rumen microbial communities from UC Davis, California, United States - 1_2617_0518 | ecosystem: Host-associated > Mammals > Digestive system > Stomach > Rumen | place: USA...
ATACAAATAATCATAAACCAACACGAAAAAGCCGGGAAAAGGCCCGAGAAGCGAAGGAGAATGCCGGAGAAGTGGCAAAGAAAGCGAAAGATAACTACATACTCAGTTACTATCAGAGGATAAAAGACGGTTCCGAGACTGTGGGACGCTGGATCATGCTTGTGTATGAGTATGTGGTGAAAGGGCTGGAGGAAAAACGGTTCACATTTGATCAGAGCAAGGCGAATGCTGCGATTGAATGGATAGAATTGCATGCTTTCCACACAGAGGGGCGGCTGGCTCCGGGGAACCTGAAGCTGGAGCTGTGGCAGAAGGCGTTGCTGTCGTGTTTGTATGGGATTTTGGATAAGGACGGCAACAGACAGTTCCGAGAGGTTCTGCTGATCGTTGCCAGGAAGAATGGAAAGAGCTTGTTTGCTGCGGCGATTGCAAAGTATGAGTGGCAGCAGAATGGTGGCTATGGTTCCCGGGTGTTCGTGGTAGCTCCCAAGCTGGATCAGGCGGATATTGTTTACAACAACATATGGCTTCAGACCACACTGGATCCTGAGTGGCAGAAACTGAGGGCCGAGGTCAAGCAGTTGGATTCGCAGCGGCGGAAGATCAATGATGATTCGGAACTGGCAAGACATCGCCAGACAGATCTTTACCTCCCCGCCACGAATGGTCAAGTGAAGAAAATAGCCTTCAGTGCGAAGAAGTCAGATGGATTCAATCCGCAGCTGTGTATCTGTGATGAGATAGCATCCTGGGAGGGCGATTCCGGTCTGAAACAGTATGAAGTCATGAAATCAGCCATGGGTGCACGTACTGAGCCAATCATGCTGAGCTGTTCAACAGCTGGATACATCAATGATTCCATATACGATGAGCTGATGAAACGTGCCACGAGGATGTTGCTTGGTGAATCCGAGGAAAAACGCCTCCTGCCGTTCATATACATGATTGATGATGTGGAGAAATGGAACGACATCAACGAGCTTCGGAAAAGCAATCCGAATCTTGGCGTTTCCATCTCTGCTGACTATCTGATTGAGGAAATCGCTATTGCAAATGGCTCGCTGTCTAAAAAGGCCGAGTTTTTGTGCAAATACTGCAATATTAAGCAGAACAGCTCCCTTGCATGGCTTGAAGCGAAGGTTGTGGAGGATGCCTCCGGCCCGCCGCTCAGCCTTGAGGATTTCCGGAGCAGTTACTGCGTGGCAGGAATTGACCTGTCGCAGACAACCGATTTGACCAGCGCATGCATCGTGATCGAGAAGGATGGCGAGTTGTATGTGTTCTCGAAGTTTTGGCTGCCTGCTGAGAAGATCGATGAGGCGACCGCACGAGATGGCCTGCCATATCAGATATACATTCAGCGAGGGTTGCTTGATGAATCAGGTGACAACTTCGTTGACTATCATGATTGCTTCGACTGGTTCCGAATGCTGGTTGAAGAGTATGAGATCCTGCCATTGATGGTGGGATATGATAGATTCTCCGCTCAGTATCTTGTACAGGATCTGAACGGATACGGATTCCGCACCGATGATGTGTATCAGGGCGAGAACCTGTGGGTGGTACTTCAGGAGATGGAAGGACTGCTGAAAGACCGCAAGGTCCACATCGGTGACAATGATCTGTTGAAGGTTCACCTGCTCAACTCTGCGATCAAGATGAGTACAGAGCGTGGCAGGGGAAAACTTGTGAAATTGAATCCATCGGCTCACATTGATGGATGTGCTGCCCTGGCTGATGCGTTCACAGTTAGGCAGAAGTGGTATGACGAGATCGGTGAACGCTTGAGGAACGAAACATGAGCTTATTTGATAGAATTTTCAGACCAAAAGAGGCGACAAAATCACATGATGCGTTGATGAACGCAGATGCGACCTTCTTCAACCTGAAAGGGTACACACCTGTATTTCGGGACTGGAACGGGAAGATCTACGAAAGTGAGATTGTCAGAGCCGCCATTGATGCAAGGGCAAGGCATATCAGCAAATTGAAGGTGGAGCTGACCGGATCAGCACAGCCATCATTGCAGGCTAAACTGAGAAGCGGCCCCAACCAGTGGCAAACATGGTCTCAGTTCCTCTATCGGTTGTCAACGATCTTGGACGTACACAACACCGCCTTCGTGGTGCCTGTGTTCAATGAATCCATGGTGATCACTGGGTATTATCCCGTGATACCTGACAGTGCAACAGTCATCGAGTACAAGAATGAGTTGTGGTTAAAGTATCGCTTCGGTCATGGTGATGTTGGAGCCGTGGAGCTTCGGAAGTGTGCTGTGATGACCAAGTACCAGTACAAGGAGGACTTCTTCGGAGAGAGAAACAACGCACTGGATGAGACCATGAAATTGATGCACATCCAGAATGAAGGAATCGAGGAAGCCATCAAGAACAGTGCAAGCTATCGATTCATAGCACAGGCAAACAACTTTTCCAAGACTGAGGACCTTGCAAGAGAGCGGCAGCGGTTCTCACAGGAAAACCTATCGAAGGAAGCTGGTGCAGGTGGCATCCTGTTATTCCCGAATACATACAACAACATCAAGCAGGTGGATGCAAAGCCGTACACGGTGGATGCAGATCAGATGAAGCTGATCCTTGCTAATGTTGAGAACTACTTCGGTGTAAATGAAAAAGTGTTGAGAAATGAGGCAGACGGTGATGAGCTGGATGCCTTTTTTAATGGAGCGATTGAGCCGTTTGCGATTCAGTTTAGTGAATCCATGACACGGGCCATCTTCTCTGAGAGAGAGCGTGTGAGTGGTAATTACCTGATGGCGAACGCAAACAGGCTTCAATTCATGAGTATATCAGCCAAAACGTCACTTGCACAGCTGATGCTTGACCGTGGCGTTATGAGCATCAATGAAGCACGTGACCTGTTCAACTTCCCGCCTGTCGAAGGTGGCGAGATGCGAACCATCCGTGGAGAGTACAAGGATGCAGGTGATGTTGAGGAAATGCAAGGAAACGGTGGAGCAACCGGCCTTTCATCTAGTGGAGGAGCTGGCGATGGAGAAAACACAAAATAATTATACCGTTTACAAGCATATGACACCATCAGGGAAAGTTTACATAGGAATAACAGGAAAAGATGTAAATAAAAGATGGTTGAATGGCAGAGGTTACAAAAGAAACAATCATTTTTGGAATGCGATAAAGAAATACGGGTGGGAAAATATCTCACACGAAATATTAGCATCAAATCTTAGTAGAGAAGAAGCTTGCGAAGCTGAAAAGATGTATATTTGCATGTTTCAATCGGCTGACCAATCAAAAGGCTACAATTTGACTTTTGGCGGAGAAAAAGGCGCTAAACACACAGCTGAATCAAGAAAAAAGCTGTCTGATTCACGAAAGGGGCAGCGGTTTAATGTGGGAAAGCCATTCACTGAAGAACGCAAGCGACATTTAAGAGAACATCATGCTGATGTAAGAGGTGAAAAAAATCCTAACTTTGGGAAAAAGTGGACAAAAGAGCAAATTGCAATAAGGCAAAGCCACAGGGTTTACAAATACGGAGAAGAAAACCCCAGTTCTAAACCAATATTGCAAATTGATATGGATGGGAACATCGTGAAGCGTTGGTGTTCTATTGAAGAGGCAAGCAAATATTTTTGCAGAACAAGCATCAAAGATTGCTTGAGAGGAAAATATAAACAACACAGAGGTTTTCAGTGGAGGTATGAAAATGAAAAAGGAAATCAGAGCGTTTGATTTTGAAGTCAGAGCTGAAGAAAACGAAGAACATGGCCATTTTTTGACAGGCAGGCCCATCGTATATGATCAGCGCACAGATCTTGGATGGTATGACGAGATTATTGATTCTGGCGCATTAGATTATGCGGATCTGAAAGATGTCAGATTTTTGGTGAATCATAACACAGACATGATTCCGCTTGCTAGAAGCAGAAACAATAATGAAAACAGCACAATGCAGCTCATACCTGATGGGGACGGAATGGGGATCAGGGTTGATCTTGACACTGAGAAAAATTCCGAATCAAGGAATCTTTATTCAGCCGTAGGGCGTGGGGATATAACCGGAATGTCTTTCATGTTCGTGGTTGATAAAGACAGCTGGGACAATATTGACAGCGATCATCCTACAAGACACATCAGATCTATAAAAAAGGTCATGGAAGTGTCCGCTGTTACTTTCCCAGCATATTCACAGACATCTATTCAAACTAGAGGTATTTCTGATGCGTTGGAGGGCGCAAGGGAATCGCTGGAGAGCGTAAAGGCCGAACAGCTTGAATTAGAAAAAAGAAAGTTACTCTTGAAAATCACAATGTTACAAGGAGGAAATCAAAATGGAAAACATGACCATTGAGCAGATCGAGAAGAGATTTGCAGAGATCAAAAACGAAGTAGAAAACGCCGATGAGGCAAGAGTTGCAGAGCTGACCAAGGAAGTTGAGCAGCTTGAGGCTCGCAGAGCTCAGCTTGAGGTTGAGACCCGCAAGGCTGACATCCTTGAGATCGTAAAGGGTGCAGGCAAGGTTGTTGAGAAGCACGAGGAAGCTCCTGTTGTTACCGAAGTCAGAAATTCTCAGGAGTACATCAACGCATACGCTGAGTACATCAAGACTGGTGACGATCGTGAGTGCCGTGCACTTCTGACCGAGACCGTTTCCGGCACCGTTCCTGTTCCGGTAATCGTTGACGAGATCATCCGCACCGCATGGGATAAGGATGACATTCTCAGCCGTGTTCGCAAGACCAACATCCGTGGCAATCTCAAGGTTGCATTTGAGAAATCCGCTGATGGTGCATATGAACACACTGAAGGTACCACCGCACCCACCGAGGAATCCCTGGAGCTTGGTATCGTAACCATGATCCCCAAAAACATCAAGAAGTGGATCACCATTTCTGATGAGGCTCTTGCTATGGGTGGCGAGGCATTCCTGCGTTATGTATACGATGAACTCACCTATCAGATCATCAAGAAGCTGTCCGCACTGGTTGTTGCTGACATCAAGGGTCTGAGCACCTCCGCTTCTTCCACCGCACCCGCTGCCGCTAAGATCACGAAGGCTCCTGGTGTGACCACTGTTGCAGAAGCAGCTTGCAATCTGTCCGATGAGGCATCCGACCTGGTTGTCATCATGAACAGACTGACCAAGGCAAAATTCCTTGAGGCACAGGCAGCTGGCAACTTCAGTGTGGATCCGTTTGACGGACTTCCTGTTCTGTTCAGCTCTGAGCTCCCTGCATACGACAGCGCAAGCACGAATGCTGTTTACGCTATCGTTGGCGATCTGAAGGGCGAGCAGGTGAACTATCCCGAAGGTGAAGGCATCGTTGTGAAGTATGACGATCTGAGCCTTGCTGAGAAGGACCTTGTGAAGATCGTGGGCCGTCAGTATGCCGCACATGCTGCAACGGCTTCCGGCAGATTCTGCAACATCGCTAAGCCTTCCAGCGGAACCTGATGAAGGTCAGATTACTCAGAGATGCAAAGATTCTGCACAAAGCGGGGGAGATCGTTGAGGTTTCCCCTGCCGAGTGCGGTTTTTTGACATCTGTCGGATCTGCCGTGATCGTCAGTGCGGAGAAGGTTGCAAAGGCAGAGCCTAAACCGAAAACAACGAAAACAAAGAAATGATAAAGGAGATATATGCGCTTACTGATTGCAATTCCAACTCTTGATTACATGCATTATGCATTTGTTGAGAGCCTGTTGAAGCTCACGAATTACCTGAAAGATGATGGTGTCGATTTCACCGTGGAACTCAGAAGTGGGACGCTGGTATATCACGCCCGTGAGAATATCTGCAAGAAGGCGATGGGTGAAGGGTACACACACGTGCTGTGGATTGACGCTGACATGATTTTTGAAGAGACAGTTGTGGATGACCTGCTGTTCTGTGGCAAGCCGTTTGTGGCTGGGATCTTCCATGCCAGAAGGCCACCGCATTCATCGTGCCTGTTTAAATCCATCACACCGATTGAGCGATATTCCATGGATACATACCCGTCAGAACCGTTTGAGATTGCCGCCAGCGGAATGGGGCTTGTGTTGATGGAAACGTCTGTGATCCAGACCGTTTTCGATAACTTTTCCACATGCTTCATGCCCACCATGGCACTTGGTGAGGACATCGCATTCTGTGAGAGGGTTGGCAAGTGTGGCATCAAGATGTATGCAGACCCGTCTGTTCGGGTTGGTCACATCGGACATATCACCATCATGCCGGAGAGCGAAGAGGAATGGAAGGGCAAGGTTGCCAATATCGAGAGGATAAAAAAATGCTAGAGAAAGTAAAACTTGCATTGAGAATCAGCACAACCGCATTTGATATTGAGATCCAGGACCTGATTGCCGCTGCCAAAACGGACCTCCAGATTGCTGGTGTTGTTTTGCCGGATCCACTGGACGCAGTTTGTGAAAGAGCCATTGTGACCTATTGCAAGCTGAATTTTGGCGAGCTTGACAGGACAGAGATGTATGAGCGGTTGAAAGCATCCTACGATGAGCAGAAAGCGCAGTTATCTATGGCAACGGGGTATACCACATGGACAGAAGCAACATCATAACCTTGATCAAGGAAATCAAGACCCGTGATGCTCTTGGTGTTAATCAGACGCAAGAGACACTTCGGAACGTGTTCTGCAATGTTTCAAGCGTTACTGCGTCAGAGTTCTTTGAGGGTGGAAGATCAGGATTGAATCCGTCTTACAGGATGACCATGTTCGCTGGTGACTATGAGGGCGAAAAGATCCTCGAATACAACTGCGAACGGTATGCGATCTATCGCACCTATCTCAAAGGCACTGACACGATTGAGCTATACGTGGAACGGAAGGGTGGTACAAATGGCAAGCAGGAAGTGCACACCAGAACAGCTCCCGCAAGTAATTCAGTCAATACTGAATGAGTATGTGAATGACATCACAGACAACATTCCGGAGATAGCTGAGCGAGTTGGCAAGGAAGGCGTGAAAGCGTTGAAATCCACGTCAAAGAGCTCATTTGGTGGTACTGGTAAGTATGCCGCAGGATGGACGAGCCAAACAGAGCATGGACGGCTGTCAACCACAGTTACCATCTACAACGGCAGGCTCCCTGGTCTCCCGCACTTGCTGGAGCATGGACATGCCAATGTGAATGGTGGTAGGACGCCTGGAAAGGTTCACATCGCACCTGTTGAGCAAAAGCTGATCAAGGAATTTGAGGAGAAAGTTGAAAATGAGCTTACAAGAAGTGGCTGAAATGATAGCAGAGATCGGCTTGCCTTTTGCATATCGATCATTTGAAAGCAGGACCGGACAGGCTCCGCCTTTTATTTGCTATTTATACACAGGCAATACCCCTGAGCCTGCCGACAATATCAATTACGCCAAGATTGAAACGCTGGCGATTGAGTTATACACGAATCAGAAGGATTTCGTTCTTGAGGAAACGGTCGAAGCTGTACTCGAATCGCATGAGATGGTATTTGACCGCCAAGAGACGTGGCTTTCTGATGAACAGATACAAATGACAACATACACCATGGATGTGTTAATTACACAGCCGATTACAACGGAGGTATAAAAAATGGCAAACAAGATCATGTATGGACTGAAAAATGTCCACTATGCCAAACTGACCGAGACTGTTGACAGCTCGGGAACAGTTACCTACAACTACGGAGCCGTGAAGGCATGGCCCGGAGCTGTTTCGCTCTCCCTTGAGCCTCAGAACGAGGTCCTGAAGGAGTACGCTGACGATGTTGAGTGGTACGTTCAGGAGAGCAACAACGGATACGAGGGTGATTTCGAGTACGAAGTTATGCCCGAAGATTTCCGTGAGAACATTCTTGGTGAGACCAAGGATTCCAAGAACGTATTTACCGAGACGAACCTTGTTTCCACCACTTATTTTGCACTGCTGTTCGAGATCAACGGCGATGCTGCAAAGAGAAGGAATGTGTTCTACAAGTGTTCCGCAACTCGTGAGAAAAACGATGCTCAGACCAAGACTGAGAACATCGAGCCCACGCACGGCACCATCACTATCACGGCAATTTCTCGTGGAGATGGCAAGGTGAAGGCTTCCACTGGTGAGAATGTTGATGCTACGACTTACAACAGTTGGTACAACACGGTATACGAGACCGCAACGACCACCTGATTTTCACCCAACACACGGCCCCATGGGATGCCCTCCTGTGGGGCTTTTTTTGAAAAGGAGTAATTATGTTCGCAGAGATTAAATTGAAACTTGCTGAAGGCGGAGAGCGCACAGTCGGACTGAAAGCGCATGCCGCCATCCCTATTCGATACAAGAATATTTTCCACAAGGATCTGTTGAGGGATCTGACGAAATTCATGTACGGCTCCGCAGATGGTGATGATTCCATCGGGAAGGTGCTTGATATGATTCCGCAGCTCACGTTTGTGATGGCGAAATCTGCTGAAGGTGCAGACATGAGCACATTGACTGTGGAAAACTACATCACATGGCTTGAGCAGTTTTCTTCGGATGCATTCACGGAGAAATCAGGCGAAATTATCAACATTTACTTTGGAAGCACTGAGAGCGACAGCAAGCCAAAAAATTAGGAAGCCCGACTGCACGAGAGATCAACACAGCGGTGTACTTTTTACGAGCAAAGCAGATCGGGCTGACGCTTGCAGAGCTTGAGCAGATAGATGTCGGTTTCATGTATGACCTGATCATTGAGAATGGCAATGATGGTTGTGAATACGAGAAGAAGGCGACACAGAACGACATAGATAGTTTTTTAAGGTGACGTTATGGCAGGAAAGAGAATTGCAGGAATAACAATAGAAATCGGTGCTGATACTCAAAAACTGACTGATGCTATCAAGAAATTCGAGAAGCAGGTCAGCTCCGCAAAAGGGAGCCTGCGAGACATCAACAAGCTCCTGAAAGGTGATCCGACCAACACGGAATTACTGACACAGAAGCAGAAGGCATTGACTGAGGCCATTGACGGCACGAAGAAGAAGCTGGATGAGGAAAAGAAGGCCCTTGAGCAGTTGAAGGAAGGACCTCAGACAGAAAAGACCATCCAGCAGCAGGAGAATCTGACAAGGGAGATTGCTGACACTGAGCAGCAGCTGAAATCCCTTGAAAGTGAGTATAAGCAGTTCGGATCCGTGTCACAGCAACAGGCAAAAGTGGCAGCGGATGCCATGAAGGAAACAGGCAGGAAGATTCAGTCTGCCGGAGAAGGTATCCGTGATGTCGGTGCATCGATGACCAAAAACATCACAGTTCCGGTGGCAACTGCGTTTGCTGGATCAGCGAAGGCCGCCATTGACTGGGAGACCGCCTTCACAGGTGTGAAAAAGACGGTTGATGCCACGGATGCAGAATATGAACAACTGGCAAATTCCATCAAGGAAATGAGTACCAAGATGGCATCCAGCAAGGAAGAGATTGCTGGGGTCATGGAGGTGGCAGGTCAGCTTGGTGTGTCCGGTGTAAAAGATCTTGAAGCCTTCACCAAAACAGCTGTCATGCTTGGCGATACAACAAACTTGTCAGCAGAAGAAGCTGCAACCTCATTTGCCAGGATCTTGAACATCACAGGTGATGGATACAGCAAGGTCAGCAACATGGGTTCTGCTGTCGTTGATCTTGGAAACAATATGGCAACATCAGAATCCGAGATTGTTGCGATGGCGAATAGACTTGCATCCGCAGGTAAGATTTCAGGACTGACCACGCAAGAGATCCTTGCATTGTCCGCTGCCATGTCATCTGTTGGTATACAGGCTGAAGCTGGTGGAACGGCTATGGCTCAGACAATGAAAGCCATACAATCTACCATCAGTGCTGTTCAAGCTGATGCAGGCAACAAGAAAGCACAAGAGAGCCTGAAAACGCTTGCAGACGTTGCAGGAATGACATCTGAGCAATTCACAGAGGCTTGGAAGAATAAGCCGATGCAAGCAATCAATGATTTCATTGTTGGGCTGTCAAAGGTAAATGACGAAGGCGGCGACACATTTGCAGTGCTTGATGAGCTGGGAATGTCCGGTATCCGTCAGAGTAATATGCTTCAGAGTTTGGCTCTGGCATCGGATCAGCTTGCCAATGCAACGGAGATTTCAAACAAGGCATGGGGACAGAATACGGCCCTGCAAGCAGAGGCTGACAAGAGATATGCCACCATGGCGGCTCGTCTGTCTCAGCTGAAAGAAAGCCTGACAAACCTTGCAATCACTGTTGGTGAACGGCTCATGCCGTACATTGAGAAGCTCATTGATTGGATTGACCAGCTCATTGTGAAATTTGAAGGTCTATCAGATGAGCAGATTGACGCAGGCATCAAGATTGCTGCATTTGCGGCAGCGGTCGGGCCTGTTCTAATGGCAATAGGCTCCGTTGTGATCGGTATCGGAAAGTTTGTCACCGCACTCGGAGCCATCAAGGGTGCATTTGCCGCTGGTGGAATATTCGCAGGAGTTGGCGAAGGTCTTGCGGCTGTTGGTTCTGCCATCTCTGGGTTACTTGCTCCCATAGGGCTTGTTGTGGCTGCAATCGCTGTGTGGGTTCACAACTGGGATGCCATCGTGGAAGCTGGTCAGCTGTTCGTTGAGCGGACGCAGGAGCACCTTGCCGAAATCGCAGAGGCTTGGCATGCTGTCACAGATGCACTTGGCGTATATCTGTCTGCTAAGTGGGAAGAGATCAAAAACACCTTCTCACTTGTAATGGAAGGCATCAGAATGGGCGTTGCCATTGTTTGGGAATCCATCACAGCTACCTTCACGGAAAAGATCGAGTTTGTGAAGGGTGTGATAGATGGTGGTTTCTCGTTCATTGAAGAGACGATTCGCACGAAGATCGAGAATGCCAGAACAGCGATTCAAACAACCTTAGATGGCATCAAGACAGGTTTCGAGATTTTCATCGAGTTGGCGAAAACGTGGGGCGAACATCTGATTTCCAATTTCGTTGGTGGAATTAAGAGCAAATTGAGCCTTGTGACAAGCGTTGTTTCTGGTGTGGCAAGTACCATCAAGGGATATTTGCACTTCTCGGAGCCTGATGTCGGTCCGCTGGCAGATTTCAACAGCTGGATGCCCGACATGATGAAACAGATGGCGCAGCAGATTGATGCAGGGATCCCGCTTGTGGAATCAGCAATGCAGGATACCGCAGGAGCAATGAAGGGCGGTCTGAATAGCGTTGACTACTCAGGACAGCTCGCAAGCATCAACAGCGGAATCAGTCAGCTTGCTACGGCAGGCGGTGCCACCATCGAGATACCACTGATGATGGACAACATCAAGCTCGCCCAGGCTGTGGCAAGTGTAAACCTCAGAAGCAATTACAGAAGCGGAGGGCGTTGACATGCTCGCAACATATCCGATTAAGATAAACAGCACCGCAATACCGTTCCCGACTGGGTGGAGCGTGGCTCCGAAACGGCTTGCGAATAACTATGAGACAGAAGCAGGGACCAGGCAGGTGGTTGTCTTGAGAAATGCAAGGACCACCTTCTCCGGATCCTGGACAGTATCAAGCAGATGGCTGAAGAAATTCCTTGAGTTTAGAGCCTTGGAATCCTTCACGCTGTCTGTTTATGATGTGACAACAAGTGCATATGCAGACCACACCGTCAGCATTACGGATGACAGCTTCAGCTATGAGCTCATTGAAGGTTCAAAAAGAGTGAAAAACACAGAAGGTCTGTATAGGGTTTCTTTTGATATGGAGGATTTCTGATGTATCCTGTTTCGGCGGCTTACAAGCTGGCAATCACTGATCCCACATTTGAATATATTGTGACAGGCACAATCGGCAATCAGGCATTTGATGAATCCAGCATTGTGAATGGTACATTTCGGATCAGCAATCAATGCACAGATAGCAGTGATTTCAACCTTGGGAGCGTCTACACCGCCACGCTGGAGGCTACATTCAGAGGAATTGCAATACCACGGCAGGAATGGATAGGAAAAACCATCAATTTCGGTGTTTCTTTGAAGCTCCGGAACGGTACATATGAGAATATACCTTTTCAGCCGTTCGTGATCCGTGAAGCAAAGCACTCTGCGGAGGGTGTCTCTGTGGTGGCTTACGATTACATGATCAAGCTCGACAAGAAATTCAAAAAGGGCCATTTCCAATTCGAAGGTGGATGGTGGGGATTTGTTGACGAGATCGAGAACGATACCGGCATTGTGGTTGGTATGACCGATGAAGAGATTGAAGCCCTCCCGAATGGCGATGAAGCGGTTGAGCTGGTAGGATCCAATGGAAAATTAAAGGATTTCGCCACGGATATTGAGACTTACAGGGACCTTGTATCCTGGATGGCTCAGACGCTTGGCAGTTTTGCCACCATCAACAGGAGCGGTGAGTTGATTTTCGTGCCATTTAAGGACGAGAACAGCAATGTGGACACCATATCCGAAGAGCATCGCATTGCAGGGGCTGTGTTTGACGATTTCGTGACAAATTACAACGGAATCTATGTCACCAACACAGCGACAGGTGATGAAACATATTATGGATACGACATTCCCACGCTGGAAGCTGAGTTGACGGCTGCACAGGCAACAAGAACATCACTCTTGAACCAGCTGGATCAGCTCGAAGCACAGTGGCAGGCCCATGAAATCACAGAAGAGCAGTACAAAGCACAGAAAAAGCTACTGAAGAAGCAGATCAGCAACATTGAAAAGCGAATCAAGTGGCTTCAGAAGGCATTATCCACCGCCACGAGCGAAGAGGGCAACTATCTGGATATAGGTGAGAATCCGTTTGTGCAGGAGAACAGCACCCCCGCCACCGTGCAGACGCTGCGTGTCGGGATCCTTAATGCATTGAATAATATCAGTTATACGCCGTTCACATGCGAGACGGTGTTCGGGATCCATTACGACCTCGGAGATATTATCAGATTTGAAGGCGGTCATGCTGGTGAAGATGGTGCTTCCTGCTGTCTAATGGCGTTTAATTGGACTTTGAATGGCACCTATCAGATGCAAGGCTTCGGTTCAGATCCTGGCGTTCCTATGATCAAGACAAAGACACAGAAGAGCACGAAGGCTGCGAATCAGAATGCCGTAACCGCTATGAATAACAGCGGCGGTGATGCTGGTATGCAGTATTCAGTCAGAATCAGCGAGAACATGCAGATGGTTGACTATACGGTGGTGAGCTAATGGCAACATACAAGATGGTTAAACTGCATATGAAAAACGAGCGGAGAACGAACGGCTTTTATGCAAGTTACTTCCTCGATAAATGGGTTGAACGGGTATGCCAGTGCGACAATATGACCCTTGTCAGGAAATCTACTCCCGGGAATGTGGTATACAACGCCATTTTCAATGATGCAAAACTCGGTCTGATCTGTAACAGTGCCGCATTTGCTTATTTTGGAACGAGAGGACAGAGCACATCTGACACCGCCCTGAGTGGTCTGCAAGCTCCGATGACAGACTTCATGAACAGGCAGAATGTGGATGGACAGCTCGGCAGTGAGTATTTCTTCCCATACAAGGTGGAATGCGATCTGATCATTGACAGTGACAACAATCTGGTGAAGTCCACCGCCTTGCAGGCCATTGGCAGTCCGTTCTATTCGATTTATGGCTTTATGTTCACAAACGGTGGCATCATGGGCGTGAATGGTAATTCCATCTACTCCATGGGAGCTAGTCCGGCGGTTATCAAGTACAGTGAACCGAATAATGATCCGTACAGTTTCCTGCCGAATTTCGTTTCTGCCACTGATGATCCTGACGTGAACACGGTATACATATCTGATGATTTTGTCCGTGACAAAAATAATTATTTGGAAATCAGGGATCATGTGAAATTCATCTATTCCGATAAGCTGGCAAGATACATGAACAGTGGTTTCGGTGAGATCATCGTTGTGGATGGTCAGAAATATTTGCATGTTGGCATGGGGTATCAGTGGCTTCCCATAACAGACATTGAGCATGAAAACATTGAGGTGACTGCTTCATGAGCACAGCCATATACAGAAAGAGAATATATTCATCGAATTTGATATACGGAGACTTCAACGTCTGTGCACAGACACTGCGAGAAATCGCTGCATATTGCACCAGCATTTCAGGATTACAGATTGACTATGATTCGGATCCGAAACACGTCTATTCCAGTTTGAATCTGTCTGGTGGCGATATTGAAGAGCTGGTGTATTCTTGGCGATCTGATGTGATGGGTGCGATGGTTCTGTTTGGTGCGGTGAGAGATGGACACACCATGTATGATCCGCCTGATACATATGTTGAGTTTTCGCAGTATAGCCACACAGGCTCTGGAGATGACAGGGCATTCAATGACCTATACCTCATTGTGAAAGATGGTCAACTGATAGGAATGAGCTGCAAGATGGGTGTTGCTGGGTCCACTTGGTATTGGGATTCAGGCTTCATCCTTTTTTATTATACCGATGACGGATTGCATGTTGCCTTCCAGGGTGGCAATGCTTCATATGTTAGCCCGATTTATGGCGACTTGAAAGCATTTGATGATACCAACAACAGGCCATCAGGAACGATCATCTTTGCAGGTGATTATGAGCTTGTTGGAAGGCTGTCAAACAGAACATTGAATTACACAGCCATCGGATACAAAACACCAGCCAACAAGGCATTGATGTATCAGATCTATCAGATGGACATTGCCAACAAGATTGACAAGCTGGTTGAATACCCTGTCGGGATCAAATGCAATGACCTGAACATCACAGGGGCGGCGAGTATGCAGCCGACCTATCAGAAGATACAGATTGACGGGCAGAAGTACATGCATATCGGTGAAGGGTATTGGATGCCATACGACACATACAGTGAAAGTTTCATAGAAGTATAGGAGGGTTTCTGATGTTTGAAATAAACGGGTACACGATCACATTGACAAGGGGCGATACTGCTCCTATCCAGCTCATCCCGACTGTTTTGGCTACTGGTCAGCCGTATGTGTTCCAGGAAGGCGATGCTGTGAAATTCCGCATCAGACAGCTTCCTGAGTGTGGCGAAGTGTTGGAGTTTGACGGATACATTGACATTACCAACAACACCTGCATCGTCACCATCCATCCCGAGGATACATGGGATCTTGCGATGACTGAATACAGATATGAGGCAGAATTGCAGGATGCGAACGGTGGGCGGTTCACCTTCATTGCAGACCAGAAGTTCATCATCGGAAAGGAGCTTGAGAATCATGTCATTGGGTAATCAGTACGGTCAGTTGGTTGGTGCATTTGGTTCTGATCCGAAGAAACTTGGCGGAACTGTTCAGGCTAGAGGGCAGATCAGTGGTGGTGCACAGGTATCATCGACTTCCTATGAGAAAAATTACAATATTCTTGACAACAAGCCCACCTTCAATGGTGTTGAGTGGGTTGGCGATCTGACATCTGAGGATGTAGGCGTTCTCGGAGCCATCGAGGTGGAAGCTGGAGAGCACATCAATGAAGTTGGTACGCCCAGTGTGTCAGTGGAAACCGAAGGCGATACCTCTACACTGACATTTGATTATTTGAAGGGTGCAACAGGCGACACTGGAGCCACCGGAGAAAAAGGCGACACAGGAGCTACTGGCGAGACTGGTGCGACCGGAGCAACCGGAGCGACCGGACCGAAAGGAGATACCGGAGCGACAGGTGAGAAGGGCGACACTGGCGAGAAGGGTGCCACAGGTGCTACTGGTCCGAAGGGTGACACCGGAGCAAAGGGTGATACCGGAGAGCAAGGACCGCAGGGCGAGACAGGTCGGCAGGGTCTGCAAGGACCGCAGGGACCTCAAGGCGAAACAGGAGCCACTGGTGCAACAGGCGCAACAGGGGCGACAGGAGCCGATGGACCGAAGGGTGATACTGGCGCAACAGGTGAGAAAGGGCCTAAAGGTGACACGGGTGCGACAGGAGAGAGTGGTCCTGCTGGAGCAACTGGTGAAACAGGTCCGAAGGGAGATACTGGAGAGACAGGTCCACAAGGGGAGACTGGACCCAAAGGCGATACAGGCGATACAGGCGAAAAGGGAGATACAGGCGACACAGGTGCGACTGGTCCTGAAGGTCCTGCTGGTGCTACTGGTGCCACTGGTGACACTGGTGAGCAGGGTCCGAAAGGCGATACTGGTGACACTGGAGAACAGGGACCCCAGGGCGACACTGGTGATACTGGAGCGACTGGGGCAACGGGTGCCACGGGTGCAACGCCTGACGTTTCTGCAAGTGCGTCCGTGGATTCCAACACTGGCACACCTTCCGTGACTGTTACGAAGTCAGGAACGGCAGCGGCACCGTCATTTGCTTTTGCATTTAAGAATCTGAAAGGTGCAAAGGGAGATACAGGTGCGACTGGAGCCACAGGAGCTACGGGAGCAACTGGAGCAACAGGGGCTACTGGGGCAACTGGTCCTTCCGTGCAGAGCGACTGGAGCCAGGGCAACACAGGTGCGCTTGATTATATTAAAAACAAACCAACCAAATTGAGCCAGTTCACCAATGATTCAGGCTTCAAGACTGGAACGTATGCAGGAAGCGCAACTGATGGTGGCGATGCTAATAATGCATTAAAACTCAAATATCAGGGTGAAAGTAGTGGTGCGTACATTAGCGGATATGCGTCTGCATCCCCGAACATGGACACGATCAGTAATGATTATGTACCTACAAATGCTGCGGTCGCTAATTACCTAAACAGTAATTTCACACCATTAGTAACTTCATCCATGACGAGATCTGTCGTAAAAGACCATACGGCAGGATCGGCTCAAAATGATGTCACCATATCAGCAAGCGGTTGGTATACAATTCTTTGCATAGGCTCAAGTGCGAGTGGTGCTGCTGTTAATCTTTTGGTGAGTAATTCAGAATATGAATTGGTATATGCCCCTAATGGATTGCGACAATTGGCTACAATAGCATTACAAAAAGGAGTTATACTTCGACAAAAAGGCGATCGTTCTATTATCGCAAGGATTTCATAATCACCAATTATAACTTTATTCCAAGTATCAATTAACGCACCGATCTATTTACTGCTCAATATACGCAAAGAAAATTATAGTATCTTTTGGAATTGTAACAGCGGAAGAAGTAGTATTTCTAGCATATATACTAAAATTAGAATTCCATCTTGTGCCATAAAGTATAAGGAAATTTGCATTTGTGGTATTGTAAGTATTCAAAAATGCACCTAAAACAGTTTTATTGCCTGACAAATTGACAAGATTTGTTGTGGTGTTTGCTGCACAAGTGGTAGCAGCAGTAAGTGTGACAGAATCCCATTTCACATAATTACTGTTTAGTTAACTAAGAAAGGATCACAATGAAACCAAAAAAAATCCTGATAGCCGTGCCGACTTTTGAGACCATCTCACCTGAGACCTTCAAAAGCATCTACGGCATCCAGTCAGAACACATCCTTGCATTTGACTACTGCAAAGGATATGACTGTGCAAAAGCTCGCTGCCTGATAGCCAGGGAGGCTATGGGCGGCGGCTTTGATTATGTCCTCATGGTGGACAGTGACATCATCGTGCCACCTGACGTGGTTGAGTGCATGCTCGTGGATCCTGTTGACGTGTGTGTGGGAGTTTATCCACGGAAGAACACCACCTGTGGTGAGACAGAACTATTCAAATTCACCGAGAAGGATTTCACAGAGCGGTTCGACTATGACGAGATTGAAGAGAAGGCAGAGGCAACCATCAGGCTACCAGTCAAGGGAAGTGGCTTGGGCTGTGCCCTGATTAACACAGACGTGTTTCGCAAGATGCCATTTCCGTGGTTCAAGTATGTCACATATCCTGACGGATCGGTCCTGTCAGAAGATCTGTACTTCTCTGACCAGCTCCGGAAACACGGCATCACCATGTACGCAGACCCACATGTGAAGTGTGGACATATGACACGAAAAATTCAATTCAATTAGGAGGCTACCATGGAATCAATCATTTCAGCGATTATCGCAGGCGGGATGGCTCTGATCGGGGTCATTTTCACCAACATGACATCAAATAAGAAGATAGAGAACCAGCTGACCACCAACCAAGCTGTGGTGAACACAAAGATCGACATGTTGACGGATGAGGTCAAAAAGCATAACAGCTTCGGGGACCGTATCACCCGCCTTGAAGTGAGAGTTGAAAACCTGGAAAAAGGAGGAAAACCACAATGAAGATGAACAACAAGATCTACGACACCTTGAAATGGATTGCACAGATCCTGCTTCCTGCGTTGGCAACCTTGTATTTCGCCATCGCACAGATCTGGGGCCTGCCGTATGCTGAGCAGATCGTGGGGACCATGACCGCCATTGATGCATTCCTTGGTGCGTTGCTCGGTATTTCTACATATAATTATAAGAAGGAGAGATAACATGGCAATCAAGATCGGTTCTGCTAGACAAGATGAACGTGGCAAGCTGACAGGTGGCAAGGTAGGCGACCAGACAGGCTTTGAGGTATCAGAACAGGCATTCTATGTTCACAAAAAGGGATGGTATGTGCTCCGTCCGAAATCCATTGAACATGCCATGGGGATTGCAGAGCGTATGCACACCGCCTGCAACAATCCGAACCTGGGATATGACCAGAACAACCGTGGTGGGGTGCTGAAATACGGCATTGACACCAAGACCAAGACTGAATGTGATTGCTCTGCATTGGTTCGTGCTTGCATCAAGGAAGCCACGGGGAAAGACCCTGGGAACTTTACCACCAGCAACGAGGTGACGATTCTGTCCGCTTCGGGGCTGTTCGAGAAGGTGTTCGCATACACCAGCAAGACAATCCTGTGCACAGGTGACGTGCTCGTGACCAAAAGCAAGGGCCACACCGTCATTGTGACCGCTGGAGCACTTCGCACCGCCGTGAACGTCACTTATTACCCTGCATACAAGGGATATTCCATTTCCTTCGTTGATGCACTCAAGGCTGTTGGCGAGAAGGACACCAGCAAGGAGAACAGGAAGAGAATTGCAGCCGCCAATGGCATCAGCGGATACTCCGGATCTGTGACGCAGAACACAAAGTTGCTAAAGCTCCTGAAAAGTGGTAAGCTAATCAAGGCGAATCAATAAGAAATGCCCAAAAGTGCCCAAAAGAATTTTACAAACCGCATAAACACGGAGGTTATATGCTGAATCGTGCGGGTTCAAGTCCCGCCGCCGGCATTCAAAAATTTTCCCCTGAAACAGGCTATTTTTCGATGAAGAAGCCAGATTTCAGGGGATTTTTTTATTGTTTTTAATATAGCCGTTTTATTGGAAATAAACAGGGCTTTTTTAATTTCTGCCCAAGAAATGCCCAAAAATATTTATTGATTTTCAAGTGTGGGTGCAGATCCCGCACGTGCTATCTTCGACAGGTGCATGCTGATGCGTTGGTTCTCAGCCGCTGCCATATCTTCAATGGTTCGCTTGTATGTCCTGTTCAGGATATGAGTGCTTGACCATCCACCATTTGCCATGATATAAGCGTCAGGAACGCCGAGAGCGTGTGCCATGCTGGCATAATAGGCCCGAAGATCGTGGAAGCGAAAACGGGGCAAATTCAAGCGCACAAGCAGTGTTTTGAGGTGGTCGTTGAGCCTTCCAGGATGACCTTCAAACATTCTGCCTTTATGGGTGGCGATCATCCGTGCAAGATCATCATCCACATAAATGGTGCGGTTCGATTCTGTGGTTTTGGGGTATTCCTTGATGATCCACTCTTTGTTGCTGTTCATGACATAGGCCCGATGTATGTGGAGCATGTTGCCTGATAGATCTGAGGACAGCAATGAGCAGATTTCCGACCTTCTTAGGCCATAACACCCGAGCAAATATGGGATTTCATATCGGGTACCATGAACCGCTGCCATGACCTTCTCAATGTCCTCTTCTGTTGGCGTATATGGCTCAAATTTCGCCTTCTGTGGCAATGTGGTGCGAATCACCATGGAAGGGCGGTAGACGCTCAGAACAGCCGAAATGAAGCCGTGCAAGTTGCGTGTAGACTTCGGGCTGTGGGTGGAGGAATAGTCGTTGATTTCTTTCTGTATCAATTCCTGCGTAATGGCAGCGGTCTTTGTGTTCTTGATGGTGGCAGACATCACTTTGATGATGCCATTGTATGACCTGATCGTGGATGGGCTGAGAATGTTCGACTTTATCATGATATACTTCCGGCAGGATTCTACGAACAGATCCCTTGCATCGTTCGATGGGTCGGTCTCGCTGATTTTCTGCCGGATCAGTTCTTCAGCTTCGTGCATGGTGGGCTTGTGATCCAATGACACACGATACCTGATGCCATTTCTCTGCTGTGATATTCGCCATTTCTTCCCGACTTTTTCAATAGTCATGTTATCACCACCTTGTAATGCGGTGATCCATCCCATATACTGTGAGTGGATCAGTTTTCGTGGTTCTTAGTTCTTTACTCAATCACTTAGGATTTATCCCGTCCTAGGGCCCCTCCGAGCAACCTCCCGGAGGGGTGCTTTTTTATGCGTCTAGGCGTGTTTCAATTTTGCTGAGTGATTCGATATATGCCAGCATCCTCTTTTCAAAATCTGCATTATTCCCATTAAATTCGACATAGAGTATTGATGGTGGTACGTCCAGCGCATTGGCAATGATGGCAATATCATCGGTATGTGTGGAGCGTTCGCCACTCTCAATCTTTGAGATCCATGAACGTGCACTGTCTGATGTATGTCCACACTTAATGGCAAGCTGTTGCTGAGACATGTCACGAAGCTCACGAATCTTTCTAATATTGGCACCAACAATCTTCAGATAATTTTTCATAATGTCACCTCCCTTCAATATCATTTTACCCCTCGTGATGGCTAAATGCCAACAAATTTTTATGAAAAACTAAAAAAGTGTTGACAATCTGCCAACATTTTAATATATTGGATGTGGGCGTTGCGCCAACATACCATGAAAGGAGGAACAAAGATGAGTGATATGGCATTGCTGAGATCGTACATCGACAAGAGCGGATACAAAATCAATTTCGTTGCTGGTCAATGTGGTCTCACGTATCAAGGGCTGCTCAATAAACTCAATGGAGAGAGCAGCTTCAAGACACAGGAGGCAGGAAGACTGAAAGACATGCTGAACATTCCTGATGGCGATTTCAATACTATTTTTTTTAGCCAGCCTGTTGCCGCTAAGCCAACAAAGCAGTGAAGGAGGTGACACAATGCCAAGAGTGCAGCTGACAGAGACCGAGCGCACCACATCCCGAATCAAGAGGATGATCCTTGGACAGATTGACATGAAGGGTGTCAAGCAAAAGGACATCGCAGACATTTGGGAGTGTTCACAACCAGGAGCCGGATACAAGGTCAAGAACATGGCGATTGATCCTGTTGAGCTGGTGAGCTTGGTGAATTATCTCGAGTTTGATGACAAAGAGATCCTTGAGATGTTTGGGAGGAAGTAAGACATGAAAAACATGATGATTGCGATTCTGTTGACCTATATCTATTATACCGACTTCTGCGTGGTGAAGATGCCTGTGGTGGTTCCGGTGATGATCCTGATCTTGTGGGCCATGCTTGCAGAGATTGAGGATTTCTTCAAGGAATACGGCAGGAGCGTGAGAAGAGGGCAGCGGCTCGCACATCGTATCCGCAGGATGAACAGAAAAGAGGTGAACGATGAGACGGATGGAAATGTTACTTGTTGTTATGGTTTTTGTGCTGATGATCCTAGCATTTGACAGAGTGGTGGCGAAAGCAGACAGCCACACACCTGCCATTGAACGGGGAAAATACATAAACGCACAGCCTGTCGAATACCACAGCATGATTGCCACAGCATACTGCCTCAAAGGCAAGACCGCCACAGGAACGCAGACACGACCCGGGATAGCCGCAAGCAAGCGTGAGTGGTTCGGAAAAAAGTGCAGAGTGTACCTGAATGACAACGGCGAGCCTGGTCAGCTGGTGGGAGAGTACACCATCGAGGACACAGGCGGCAGACCTATCAGGAATGGTTCCGTTATTGATGTGTGGTTGCCGACAGAAGATGAATGCTTCCAATTCGGGAGCAAATGCGTTCTGATCGAGATTTTGGAATAGGAGGTGAAGAGTGATGGACGATAACACCATGAAGCTGATTGATGAACTGCTCACACTACATGAGGATTTGGCAGAGTTACAGGCAAAGCAAAAGGCACTGTTGAAGCTCGTCTGGTCGGAAGAGCTGAAAGAAGCCAAAGATGCTCAGCGGTATGGGAGCAAGTATTCAAAAATGGAAGATACCACCATCAAGGCGAAGGACATTCGAGAAATCTTCGAGTTCGGCCCGTGTCCTGGTGCGGTGGAGATCTACAACAGTTTAAAAGCAGAGGACGGTGAGACAGATGACAACATATAAAGACGACTGCGTCAGCTGCGGCCTGCCGTGCATGGGATCTTCGTGCAAGTACAAGAACGTGCCCCATTACTTTTGCGACAAATGCGGTGACGAGTGCAACGATGACAACATGTACGAGGTGGATGGAGCTGAGCTGTGTGAGTTCTGTCTGAAGGAAACAACGAGAATTAGGAGGTGAAGAACTATGAGCAAAGTGATCGGAATTATGGGTGAGAGTGGCAGCGGCAAGACCACATCCATGCGGAATCTTGACCCTGATACCACATTCTATATCGACTGTGACAAGAAGGGTCTTTCCTGGAAGGGCTGGCGTAATCAGTACAACAGCGAGAAGGAAAACTATCTTGTGACGGATTTCGCACAGATCGTGCAGCAGACACTCGGCATCATTTCCACAAAAGACAAGTACAGCCACATCAAGACGGTGGTCATTGACACTCTCAACGGAATCATGGTGGCTGATGAGGTTCGCCGGATGAAGGAAAAAGGCTTCGACAAATGGCAGGATCTTGCCCAGTGCGTGTGGCAGCTACTTGACAGCCTGTATACCTTCCGTGAGGACTTGACCATCATCGTGATCTGCCACAGTCAGACGCAGAAAGAGGATGACGGCTATACATTCACGAGGATCAAGACTTCCGGCAAAAAGCTGGACAAGCTGAACGTGGAAAGCAAGCTGACCACGGTACTGAATGCGGTCTGCAAGGATGGCAAGTATATCTTCAAGACCCACTCTGAAAACAGCACCGCCAAGACACCGATGGGAGCGTTTGAAGAGAACGAGATTGAGAACGACATTGTCAAGGTGCTCGAAGCACTCAAGGACTACTAGGAGGTGACACCATGAGACAGTCTAAAAAGCATTATTACATCCTGTTAAATGGTCAGTATGTTGGTGAAAGCTGGGCGGTATCTCCCAAGAAGGCTATAAACAACTACTGGTGGAAGAACATCAAGCACGAAAACTGCATGACGTACCGAGACTATGATCCGGAAGAGTTTGATGCGGTTGAAGTATAAATAATAAACAACAAGGAGGAAACAAAGATGAAGAAAGTGGATTTAACCAACGTACAGGAAGCAAAGGACGGTTCAAACAGACACCCTGCCGGACCCTACATCTGCAAGATCACCGCAGTGGAGGATGTGGAGGAAAAGGAATACCTGAAGGTGTCCTTCGACATCACGGAAGGCGAATACAAGGGATATTATGCAAAAGGCCGTGAAGAACATCCCGACTGGGAATGGTTCGGCTCTTATTGCAAGAGCTACAAGACCAAGGCCCTGCCGATGTTCAAGAGATTCTGCTCCGCAGTTACCAAGAGCAACGATGGATACACCTTCGATGGTGGTGCGGCAAACAGTGACGAGAAGAGCCTGATCGGCAAGAAGATCGGCCTGCTGTTCCGTGAAGAGGAATACTACTCCAACGATGGCGAGCTCAGAACACGCCTGATCGTGTATTCCGAGTTTTCCATTGACAAGATCAAGGAGCAGAAAACCCCTTCCATCAAGAAGATCAAGGACGAGGATGCGAAATCCAACGCCCCTGCGGATGATGGCTTCATGAAGATGGATGCTGGTGCAGATGAGATTCAGTTTGCATGAAAAAGCGACTGATCGAGGACACAAGGCAAAAGACTGGCAAGCATAACATGAAGCATGAGTGTTTTGACGATCTGGGCGTGGAGCTGGTGCGGTGCAAGTTGCCATTTGGTGACTATGCACCTATACCACCAGTGAGCGTGGATACCAAGGAGAACATGGACGAGATTGCCAACAATATCTGCGGAAAAGAACACAAACGCTTCATAAATGAATGCAAGGCAGCGAAAGAAGCTGGGTGCAAGCTGTTCATTTTGGTGGAGAATACACTGGGCATTACGGATCTGTCCCAGGTGCACCGCTGGGAGAATCCGAGAAGTTACTACTCACCAAACTGTGTGCAGGGCCCAAGACTTCAAAAGGCTATGGAAACTATATCAGAACGCTATGGCGTGACATTTTTGTTTTGCCATCCGTCAAAAGCGGCTGAAATAATATGGGAGTTGGTATTTGAACATGCAGGAGAAGAACGAATTACTTGAGGCGGCATTGAAGTACGCCAAGGAATATGGATGGGCCGTTTTCCCTGTTTCACAAAAGAGCAAGA
>Ga0326512_10000909_pt1 | contig 24491 bp, 18 predicted proteins | sample 1_2617_0518_D_FD_203652 | JGI IMG/M metagenome (GOLD analysis project Ga0326512, IMG submission 203652) | Bovine rumen microbial communities from UC Davis, California, United States - 1_2617_0518 | ecosystem: Host-associated > Mammals > Digestive system > Stomach > Rumen | place: USA...
GGGCAAGGATATTCTGCTGGTGCCCACACGTGAACTGGTGTCTCCCGAATCCTTGATCGCCCGCACTTCCATCAACCGTATGGCCGGATTCACCACCATGCCGCCGCGCGATATCGCCAGCTTCCTGCCGCAGGATGGTTTCGAACCGCCGGAGGGCCCGTTCTATCTCGTCGTCGAACCGCATACGGGCACTTGCTATATCAACCGTGAACCTGATGTGGCCCGTAAGCTCATCGATGCCGATGATCGTCTCCCGCTTACGCTTGAGGAAGGGCTTGCCATCGCCACGCAGCATCCTGATTGGCTGGAGGTCAAGAACGGGTTCAATCTGCTCGGATCACGTTCCACGGATGGGCGCGTGCCGAGCATCTGGATGAGTCAGAACGCACCACGGTTGGGTGCGGTGTGGCCGAATTCCCGTCACACGTGGCTGGGTAATGCGTATTGTGTCGCCCGTCGTGGCGTCAGCTTGTTCCGCTGACGTTGTCTGTCGAGCTTTTTCATTAGCCCCGCGTCGGATCCTTCTGCGCCAGCAGAAACACCAGCGCCAACGCCAGCAGAATCGTAATCGACAGCACGCCGAGCGACGCATTGCCGGTGATCGACGTGGTAGTCGCCACCAGGAACGTGCCAAGCACGGAAGCCGTCTTGCCGAACACATCATAGAATCCGTAGTATTCGTCGGCATGCTGCTTGGGAATGAGCTTGCCGTAATACGAGCGTGACAGGGCTTGGATGCCTCCTTGGAACATGCCTACGAGAATTGCGAGAATCCAGAATTCCGTGGCGGTACGCAGGAAGAACGCCGCGAAGAACACGATGCACAGGTAGACGATCACCGCGGCGACGATCATGGTTTTGCCGCCGAACCGATCGGCGAGCCTGCCATAGATGATCGCGCACGGGAACGCGACGAACTGCGTGACCAGTAGTGCGGCGACCAGCTGTGTCGGATCGATGCCCAGCTGCGTGCCATACGAAGTGCTCATCGAAATCACCGTGTTCACCGCGTCGATATAGAAGAAGAACGCAATCATGAACATCCACAGCGGCTTGTTCGCGTGAATCGCGCGGAATGTGGAACGCAGTTCGTCGAATGTGCCGCGGATCGCCTCGCCGGTCTTGTCCCGCGTGGCACGGTAATGCGTTTGGCGGTAGCTGGTGAGCAGCGGGATGGTGAACGCGATCCACCATATCGCCGTGATCACGAACGAGATGCGCGTGCACAGCACCGTCGGCAGGCCAAGCAGCGCCGGGCCGCCGAAAATCAGTGCGATGCATGCGATGAACGGAACCGTCGAACCGATATACCCCCACGCGTAGCCGTGCGAGGACACGCGATCCATGCGCTCATCGGTGGTCACGTCGACCAGCATCGAATCGTAGAAGGTGAGTGAGCCGTTCAAACCGATGGTCGCCAGCACACAGACGATAAGGAACGCGAGCCATCCGAGTGGCAGCGCCATCGCACAGCACATCACCACGCCGGTGAGGAGGAAACCGGTGAAGAACCGGATCTTCATGCCCTGCACGTCGGCGATGGACCCCAGCAGCGGCGTGAGTACGGCGATGACCAGTGAGGCGATTGTTTGCGCGTAGCCCCAAGTGGACACGATATTGGATTGCCCGGCGGCCTCCAGCAGTGAATTCGCGTAAATCGGCACCACTGCGGTCGAAAGCAGCACGAACGCCGAATTGCCTACGTCGTAGACGATCCACTTCTTCTCCTGCGCGGTGAACCTCATGCGCGGTGCGGTTGCGTTCGAAGGCGTCGAGTCGCCAGCGCTCCCGCCGCCCGGCGCGTTGCCGGTATTGCCGACGTTGCCGGCCGTGCCAGACGTACTGGCCGTAATGCTGTGGATTGGTGCGCTGTTCGGCATGCATGTCCTTCCGGGGCGATTCGTCGGTGCTGGGCACCATTGTCCCTCACCAAACTGGGAGCGTGCGCGTGCACCGGTAAGCGGCGGGTGAACGCTCGCATGATTCGTCGTACCGCGACAGCTGTGTCATTCATTGTGGATGTTAGTTATTAGTGTTTCCTGCCGTGGTTCTCGCCGTGCCTTCCGCCGCCGAACAGCGTGCGGATGATGGTGAAGGCGCTGAAGCCCAATAGGCCGGTCAGCAGCGCGAACACTTGGGGTCTGCGCAGCTCGTTGCGGATGCCGGTGAGGTCCGTGGCGCAATGGTCGCCGAAGAACACGCTCATCTCGTTGCTGGAATAGCGGCCGATCAGCTCGCCCCAGGTCAGTACGCGCGTGACATATCCGCGCGGATTGCGTTCGTTGAATTCGAAGAACCGTATGCCGCGCAGCCTTGATTTCGGGCCGTAACAGCCGAATCCGCAGGTCGGTGAATAGCCTAGGTCGAGATCATGCACGTGCGCGACGAAGGAATTCTTATGATCGTGCCCGCAATACAGCGCGAAATATCCGCCGGCATCGTTCATCGCATGCACTTCGTCGGCGTTCGTATCCGGGCAGCCGATGCCTTCGCCCAAATGCGAACCGGGTCGGCAGATATCCGTGCGCAGCATGTAGCATCGCCCTGCATACCTGCGCGTTCCCTCCACCGCGTTCGGCGTCCACATGGGTACTTCCTTGAGGCAATCGTAGAATTCCTGCGGGGGAATGTGTTGGAACACGATCGCCGGCACGGGTTCGCCGTCGCCATTGCGTGCGCCGAGTTCGCGTTGTACGGTTCCCAGCCAGTCGATGGCCTGCTGTGTCGGCGTGCCGTACCCGTTCGAATCGGCCAGATCCCAGGCATGCGGGTTGGCTGTGTAGTCGATGTAGGACGCCATGGAACCGTTGGCGTTTACGGCGTTGTCTGTATTCGCGGCATTACTGGCATTCGCGGGATTGCTGACGTTATCGGTACCGTCATTGCCGTCATTCTCATAATCGCCGGAATTCAGCAGCATCACGCTCATGGCGATGCGCCCTGATCCGTCCGAGGCTTCGATCGGCAGTGCGAACGTGCCCGGTTCCGGCGCGAACTGCGACGAACCGGGGGAGGGGTTCAGGCATCCGGGGAATTCGCGGTAGATGTCATCCTGTTCATCGGCGAGGATGCCGCATTGGAAATCATGGTTGCCGTATGTCGCGGCGAAGGGCACGCCCGCATCCGTCACTGGTTTCAGAAAAGAACTGAAGGTGCCGCGCACTTTGCCGCGAGTCTCTTCCAGAAGCTTGTCAGTTGCGGAACCATCATCGGTTCCGCGGAGCAGACGCTGCTTGATGCCCTGTAACCGCGCTTCGAGTTTCGTCACCGCGCGCAGCCTGGCACCGGGGCGTTCGCCGCGGCGGCGCAGGAATGTGTTGATATAGGCGGGGTCGTAACCGCGGATTTGGTCGCCGGTAAGTACGATCAGATCGGGGTCGGCTTCACGGATAGCGGCTTCGATTAGCCGGATCGTATCGGGCCTGACTTTCGGGCCGTCCTGGATGTCGGCCAATTGCAGCACGCGGAAGCTGCCGTCGTTGCGGAAACGCAGATTCATATCCACCAACTGTAGGGGTTCGCGGGCGTGTATATGCGGCGATTCGGTGCGGGAATCGGCGGCGGTCTCCACACCTTTCCTTATCTTGATGAAGATATTCCGCCATATCACGAAATACGGGTAAGTATTGGGATGAGGAACCGCTAAGATTGGCCGCAGCGCATAAGTAACATGCGTGTAACAAAGTGATGGCCGGACAATCCGGCAAAACCAGGATAAGGAGGAGTGATGGGTCAGGATCAATCGTCTGTGTTTGATCTCGCGGCTGTGGCTGCGGCGTCCAACGGAGGTAACAACGACCCGCTGCTGCCTCCGGCGCGTTTCATTGGAGCTCCGCAAAAGCCCAGCAAGATGCCGTACACCAAGTACGTCGCATACGATAAGCAGGTGCCGTTTGATTACCCGGAGCGTACGTGGCCGGGCAAGCGACTGCAGCGTGCACCGCGTTGGTGCTCCGTCGATCTTCGTGACGGTAACCAGGCTCTCGTCAACCCGATGGATTCCGAACGCAAGCTGCGCTTCTGGAATCTGCTCGTGTCGATGGGTTTCAAGGAGATCGAGGTCGGCTTCCCGTCGGCTTCCGAAACTGATTTCGATTTCATTCGTATGCTGATCGAGCGCGAGCTCATTCCGGACGATGTCACCATCGTCGTGCTCACCCAGTGCCGTGAGCATCTGATTCGCCGCACCTACGAGGCCCTGAAGGGTGCCAAGCGTGCGATCGTGCACTTCTACAATTCCGTTTCCGTACTGCAGCGCGAGGTCGTCTTCCGCAAGAACAAGGAAGAGATCAAGAAGCTGGCCATCGACGCCGCCGAACTGTGCAAGAGCCTGGAGAGCGAAGCCGAAGGCATCGACCTGTACTACGAGTACTCCCCGGAGTCCTTCACCGGCACCGAGCCCGAGTACGCCGTCGAGGTCTGCAACGCCGTGACCAGCGTGATCAAGCCGACCCCCGAGCATCCGATGATCATCAACCTACCGGCCACCGTCGAAATGACCACTCCGAACGTGTTCGCGGACGAGGTCGAATACGTGTCCAACAACCTCAACGACCGCGACGCCATCGTGCTGTCCCTGCACCCGCATAACGACGAAGGTATGGGCGTCGCCGCAACCGAGCTTGCGGTGCTGGCCGGCGCCGACCGTGTGGAGGGCTGCCTGCTGGGCAATGGCGAGCGCACCGGCAACGTCGATCTGGTCACGCTTGGCCTGAATTTCCTGACCCAGGGCATCGATCCGCAGATCGACTACTCGAATGTTCCGGAGATTCGCAAGACCGTCGAATACTGCAATCAGATCAAGATCTCCGAGCGTCACCCCTATGCGGGCAACTTCGTGTTCACCGCGTTCTCCGGTTCCCATCAGGACGCCATTAAGAAGGGCCTTGAGGCTCGTCAGGTGGCCGCCGATCGTGCTGGTGCCGATCTGGACAAGTTCGTATGGCTGGTGCCGTATCTGCCGATCGATCCGAAGGATATTGGACGCTCCTACGAGGCGATCATCCGTGTGAACTCCCAGTCCGGCAAGGGTGGCATGGCGTATCTGCTCAAGACGAACCATAATCTTGATCTGCCGAAGCGCCTGCAGGTCGAATTCGACAAGGTCGTGCAGAATTTCGCCGATGAGACCAAGAGGGAAGTCAAGGACGAGGATATCTGGCGCCTCTTCAAGGACGAGTATCTGCCGGTCGAGGAGTCTGGTGCCACTGCCGCTGGCGTGGTGGTCGGTGACAGTAGTGACGAGACCCTGAAGCAGTGGGGTCGTCTCAAGCTCCTCAAGGTCGCGGTCTCCTCCGGCGAGGACGGCTCTGATACCGTGCTCAAGGCCAAGGTGCTTGACCGTGGCATCGAGCCGGGTGACGAACCGCGTGAGCGTGAGGTTTCCGACATCGGCAACGGTCCGATCGCCGCATTCCTCAACGCGCTGTCGAACTTCGGCATCGAAGCGTCCGTGATGGATTACGCGGAACACACCATGTCCGTCGGCACCGACGCCATGGCCGCATCCTACGTGGAATGCCAGGTCGGTGAGGACGCAGAATCCCAGATCATCTGGGGCGTCGGCATCGATTCCTCCATCACCACCAGCGCGCTGAAGGCCATCATCTCCGCCATCAATCGTTCCGAGCGCTGATTCCGACCCCGGTCGGTCAATCCGACCGTCACCGTTGTGAACGCAGAAGATCCCGTATCCGTTCTTTCCTCGGATACGGGATCTTACTGTATGGTCGGCTTGCGGCGTTGAGGAGGGCGCAGGAAGCCTGTGACGAGGGCCGTGGAACATGCCGATGGCACGCTATGGACGCTGGTCGCGGCGGCATATGAACATGTGAATACAGGAAAGCTCGAACGCATGAAACGCGTTCGAGCTTTCCCATACCCGGCCCGGTATCCCGTTTGTTGGCCGAGCCGATATGGACTTGGACTATTCGGTTCCGGTGCCGCCGCCACTCGTGCCGCCGGTGCCACCGGAATTGGCCGCGCCGTTTCCGGAGTCGCCGGTACCGCCGGTGCCGCCGGAACCACCGGTACCACCGGAACCACCGGTACCACCGGTACCACCGGTACCACCGCTGTTGGTACCGCCGCCACTCGTGTTTCCGGAGTCGCCTGTTCCGCCACTGTTCGTGGTGCCGGGAGTGGTCTGGGAGCCTGCGTTCGGATTGGTGCCACCGGTCGTACCGTTCGTGGTGCTGCCGGTCGTGCCGTTGCTACCGCTATTGTTGTAGTTTTGCCTGCTGTATCCGTAGTAGTTGTTCGAATACGACTTCGAATAACCGGTTCCCCACGTGCCGTCGGGGCCGCCGACCTTACCGTTGTCCTTGGCGGTGGGGAACGTCTCGTTCGGTGTGCCGTCCAACGCCTGCTTCATGTACTGGGTGAACAGGTGAACCGGGTAATCGGAACCGCCCGTCCAGCTGCCGAATGCCGGAATCACCTGCGGATTGCCGTTCGCGTCCGGGTACCACATGGAGAACACGGACACCACGGAAGGCGTGTAACCGCAGAAGCTCGCCGCGTACGAGTTGTTCGACGTACCGGATTTGCCGGCGATGGTATGACCGGTATTGAGCGCTTCGGTGGCGGTGCCGGACTGCACGACGCCGGTCAGAGCCTTGGTCACCAGATTCACGTCGTTGGCTTGGAACACGCGTTCGGTGGTGGAAGGAGCCAGATACAGGTCCTTGCCCGCGGAGCTTTTCACACTGGCCACGATGTGCAGGGTCGGCTTTTCTCCCTGGTTGGCGAGCGTGGCATATGCGCCGGTCATATCTTTCACCGTGAGCGCGTTGTTACCGAGCACGGTGAACGGTTCGGAACCGTCGAGCGATGTGCTTTCCACGCCTGCGGTGCGGGCGGTTTCCGCGATCTTCTTCGCGCCGAGCTTGGTTTGCAGATCCATGAACACGGTGTTCGACGACATGGCCGTCGCACGGTACAGGTTGATGTAACCGTAGTTCTCATTGCCGAAGTTGCTCACGGTGCTGGTGATGCCGGGGAAAGTGCGATACGAGTTGCCGTTGAACACGGTGTTGAGGCTTACGCCCTCCTGCGCCGCCGCAAGCAATGCGAACGGCTTCATCGTGGAACCGACCTCATACTGCGCCTGCGTGGCGTTGTTGTACTGCTTGGCCAGATAATCATCGCCGGCGTATACGGAAAGGATCGACCCGTCCTTCGGGTTGGCGCTCATCGCACCGAACTGCATGCCGTCCGGTACCACGCCGGTCATACCGTTATTGGCCGGACTGACGACCTGCTGCATCAGATCCTGCTTGTTCTTGTCGATGGTGGTAATGATCTTGTAACCGCCGGTGTCCAGATCGTCCGTGGTGAACGCCTTGGCATCCACCAGTTCGCTGCGCACCATTTGCAGCAGGTAACCGTTCGGCCCCTTGTAGACGTCCTGCAATTGTGTGTTCTGCACGGTGGCGGGAAGCTGGGCCTCCTTCGCCTCCTTGCTGGTGATATAGCCATCCTCATGCATGATGTTGATGACGCGCTTGAAACGCGATTCGGCCTTCTTCTGATTCACCGCCGGATCCCAGTTGGAAGGGGAGGGGATGATGCCGGCCAGCATCGCGGCTTCGTTAAGCGTCAGATCCTGGGCGTTCTTATTGAAGTAAGCCTTAGCCGCCGCCTGGATGCCGTATGCGCCGCGGCCCAGGTAAATGGTGTTCATGTAATTGCACAACACCTCATCCTTGTCCTGCGTCTGCGCGATTTTCAGTGCGAGGATGGCCTCCCGGATCTTGCCCTTGTAACTGGTGGTTTCGCCCAGATAATACCGTTCCGCATACTGCTGGGTGATGGTGGAACCGCCTTGGCGCGTGCCTTTGGTCAGATTGTTGACGAGCGCACGGGCGATGCCCCTGATGTCGATGCCGTTGTCCTGGTAGAAGGTGCGGTTCTCGGAGGCGACGATGGCGTTGCCCACGTATTTCGGCAGGGCATTGCATTGGATGATGGTGCGGTTCTGCTGGGAGAAGGTACCCAGTTCCGTGACGCCGTCGTTGTAGTACACGGTGGTGTTTTCCGCCATGGCGATCTTTTCGGGCTGCGGGATCTCCGTGGTGATGTACAGGTAGGCGAACAGGCCGATGCCAGCGAGAAGGCAGGCTCCGATCAGGCCGAGCACCCACTTGAGGATGAGATGCTTGCGGCGGCCTTTCAACTTCGGGCCTTTGCCGTTGGTGCGATGGTTACCGCCGCGATAATGGCGTGCGGCGGGCGAATTGGTTGTCGCGTTCTTCTGTGGTCTGGTGCCGTTGTTCGAACGACGGGCTCCGTTCGTTCTCGTGAAACCGGCGCTTCGTCCCGATGAGCGGGTGCTGCGACCACTGCTTGCGCTGCGAGATTGTGACATATGTTCTACCGTAACCACAAGGCATGAGAAAACTCCCGTTTTTCCGTCCGGAGAGGGCGAAAAAACGGGAGTTTCCGTCGAATCCTCACAAATTCCCGCGCCCACGGGACGTGCTATATCACTTCTTGAGAAGGGGCGCGATCTGCTCCTCGTACGCGGTCAGCGCGGTGTCGATCACGTTGTGCATGTCGTAGTACTTGTACGTGCCCAGACGCCCGCCGAACACGGTGTTCGGCTCGGCCTTCGCGAGCTCCTCGTACCTCGCGTACAACGCCTTGTCGGCCTCGGTATTGATCGGGTAGTACGGCTCGTCGCCGCGCTCGGCGAAACGGCTGTACTCCTCCCACACCACGGTCCTGCCCGGGTTCTGCGAGGCCCTGCGCTCCGGGTTGAAGTTCTTGAACTCGATGGCGCGCGTGTACGGCACGTCCGCGTCGGAGAAGTTCATCACCGGGCAGCCGAAGTGGTCGCCCTCGTCGTAGCGGACCTCCCTGAAGTCCACGGTGCGCCACTTGAGCTCGCCGAGCGAGTAGCCGAAGTAGCGGTCCACCGGTCCGGTGTACACGACGGGCACGCCCGCCGCGGCCAGCGCCGCCTTGTTGAACGGCTGGGATTCGTCGAAGAAATCGGTGTCGAGGGTCACGTGGATGCGCGGGTCGTCGATCATGCGCTCCATCCACGCGGTGTACCCGTCCGCGGGCAGGCCCTCCCACGTGTCCCTGAAATAGCGGTTGTCGTAGTTGAAGCGCACAGGCAGGCGGTTGATGATGCCCGCGGGCAGGTCCTTCGGGTCGGTCTGCCACTGCTTGCCCGTGTAGTTCTTGATGAACGCCTCGTACAGCGGGCGGCCGATCAGCGAGATGCCCTTGTCGTTGAGGTTCTGCGGGTCGGTGCCGGCCAGCTCGCCGGCCTGCTCCTCGACGAGCGCCCTGGCCTCGGCGGGCGTGTAGCGCGCGTGGAAGAACTGGTTGATGGTGCCGAGGTTGATCGGCAGGGGGTACACCTCGCCGTCGTGCGTGGCGTACACGCGGTGCACATAGGAGGTGAAGGAGGTGAACCGGTTGACGTAGTTCCACACGCGTTTGTTGGACGTGTGGAACAGGTGCGCGCCGTACTTGTGGATCTCGGCGCCGGTCTCCTCGTCCATGTAGCTGTACGCGTTGCCGCCGATGTGGTCGCGCACGTCGATGATCTCGACCCTCGCGCCCAGGTGCTCCACGGCCTGCTGGGCCACGGTCAGGCCGAACAGGCCAGCCCCCACGATCACCAGATCAGGATATTCCTCATGCGCCATAGCAAAAACCTTCCATCGTAGATGTGCGCTTTTCCTGCGTTACAGTGTACCGTTCAGCCGGATGTTCCTCATCTGCATGTCGGTGCGCGGTGCGATCGGGTGCGGGCATGGCGCAGGTCAGATGCCGAAGCTCGCGGCCTTGTCGCCGTATTTGCTGCGTACCGCGTCCAATGCGGCCTCCGCGGTGCGTAGCCTGTGCGATGTGGTGCTTTCGTCGGCGCTGTCGGTCTCCTCCAGCACATCGTCCAAGGAAGGTTGCACGGCGGTGGATGCCGTGTCGCTCAGACTGCTGACGCTTACGCCCACCAGTCGGACCGGGCGGGGGAGGGCGGTCGTGCCGGCATCGGTGGGCATGCCAAGCATGGCGTGCAACAGTTCGACGCAAACCGGGTAGAGCGCGCTTGCCGCATCCACCGGACGGTCGAGGGTGCGGGATCTGGTGCGATAGCTCAGATCGGTGAACCGTAGTTTCACGGTCACCGTGCGTGCCAGAAAACCGCGGGCGCGCAGCGAGCATGCGACGTCGTCGCAGGACAGGCGCAGCTGCCGGCAGGCGATCTTGTCGCTTGTGGTGTCCTGCAGCAGTGTTTCCTCGGAACCGATGGATTTCTCCACATGCGTGGGTGTGACTGTGCGGTCGTCCAGGCCATGCGACGCCATCCACAGGTGGTGTGCGCCGGCGGGTGATCCGGTGGCCTGCGTGAGCTGTGCTTCGTCGAGCCGCGCCAGATCGGCCACCGATGTGACGCCCCACGCCGTTAGATGCCGTTCGAGGCTTGGACCGATGCCGGGAATGCTACGCAACGGCATCATCTGCACGAATTCCGCCGAACGTGCCTTCGGAATGAGCAGCATGCCGTTGGGTTTGGCGTTCGTGGACGCGATTTTCGCCACCAGTTTGTTGGCCGCGATGCCCACTGAGCAGGTCACGTGGAACCGGCTTTCCACCTCGCGTCTGATCCATGCGCCTATCGCGCTCGGACTGCCCCAACGCAGCAATGCGCCGGAAACATCCATATACCCCTCATCCACCGAAACCTGTTCCACCCGGTCGGTGACGGCATGGAACACGTCATGCATGAGCGCTCGCGATACTCCGCAGTAATACGCCATATCCACCGGCAGGAACACGGCCGTGGGGCACAGCTGTCTCGCCCGAGCCGAAGGCATGGCCGAATTGATGCCGTAACGGCGTGCCTCATAGCTCGCCGCCGATACCACCGATCGCGGCCCGGTGCCGATCACCACGGGCTTGCCTCGCAATTCGGGGTGCCGTGCCACTTCAAGCGACGCGTAGAAGGCATCCATGTCGATATGCAGCACGGTGCATCCGGTCTCGTCATGCCCCCAATCGCGTTTGGCCGCCGCCAGTCTCGGTGCAGTACTCATACACCCATGGTACGAGCGTTACGGCGGTTTGTCGAACAGATGTTCGAAATATGTCGGATGAGTTGAGAAGAGAGAACAATGGTGATCCGAATACGAAAAAAGGCTTCCGAATCGCTTCGGAAGCCCAATCCGCGGAGTGAGGGGGATTCGAACCCCCGAGCCGCTTACGCAGCTAACACCTTAGCAGGGTGCCCCTTTCGGCCACTCAGGCATCACTCCACTGCGCCAATATGACGCAACATCACAGTACTTTACACCATGCTGCGATGTCAACCCGCCGAAACGAGGAAAAAGTGAAATTTTTTGACAAGGCGCGACGGCGGCGCATGGATTGAAGGTGCGTTGTCCATTGAACTCGGATACCCTGTTCCATAGGAGAAGCAGAGAACGAGAGAAGAGACACGATGAACCAGAACAGCGGGGAACATTACCACGGCCAACATGCGGCGAAGCGCTCGCCGATACCGATGATCGTCGCGGCGGTCGTGGCGTTGGGACTGATAGTGGCGCTCGCCGTCGGCGTGTGGAACGTGCTGAAGTCCGGCGGCGAATCCGCGCGGCCTACGGGTTCCGCGAGCGCATCTAAGTCGACATCGACCAAGTCGCCCGAATCCGACGGAAAGACCGTTGAAACCGTCAAGGAGCATCACGGTAATTCGCCTGACTGCCCGGATGCGGATTGCATTTCCATGCTGGTCAACGGCGATCTGCTGTTCCATGAGGGACTGTGGGAGCATTTCGCCGGGGCGAACATTTCCGCCACCGATGGCACCGCGTTCAACTTCGACCCGTTGTTCGAACCGATGAAGAAGTACATTCAGGCATCCGATATCGCCGTATGCGAGTTCGAAACGCCCATCGCCCAGCGTGGCGGCCCGTACAGCGCGTACCCGATTTTCAACATCCCTCCCGAAGTCGCGGATGCGGCCAGGAACGTCGGCTATCAGGCGTGCACGCATGCTACCAATCATTCGTGGGATCAGGGCGCGGACGGCATCGCCCGTCTGTGGGACACGTTGGAGGCGGATGACATCGCGCAGACCGGTTCGTATAAGACCGAAGCCGATTCGCTCAAACCGTTGGTCATCGATTCGCCGACTGGCGGCGGCAAGCTCGGCCTGATTACCGGAACCGTGTCGCTCAACGGCATGACCGCCGATCAGGATTGGCAGGTCGATCGTCTGCGTGAAAGCAGCGACCCGAACCATGAGAGCGACATCCAGAAGGCCGTGACCAAGGCGAAGAAGGCGCGTGAGCAGGGTGCCGACGTGGTGGCCATCGCCATGCATTCCGTGCAGGAATACCTCGATTACGCCGATTCGTGGCAGGTTTCCGAAGCGCACGAGCTGGCGGATACCGGCGCGTTCGACGTGATTTACGGTGCCGGATGCCATTGCGCCCAGCCGATCGAGAAGTACAACAACACGTGGATCGTCTACGGCGTGGGCAATGCGGTGACGGTCACGTCGTACATTCCCGGCAACGAGACGAACAACCAGGGCGTGACGGCCCGCATCCAGTTCGCCGGCAAGAAGGGCGTGGCAGGATCGTGGCGTGTGAACCGCATCGACTGGCTGCCGACCGCGAATATGAGGCAGGGGGAGTACCGGTGGTGCCCGATTTCCTCCGACCATCCGGATGGGACGTGTTGGAGCGAAAGCGAGGACGCAACCCAGCGGCAACGCATCTCGGACGTGATCTACAGCATGGGCGCCGACACCAATGTGGTGCGTGAATGGAATCTCACCGCCGAACAGCAGGCCAAGCAGCAGGCCGCGCAACAGGGCGACCAGCAGTCGGCTCAGACGGGCGAATGACGTCCGATGCTCCTAATCTGTCGGGTATGACGCAAGTATATGAGACGCAGGCCGAGCGCACCGACCTGCCATTGGTGGTAATGCCGTCCGTGCTCGACTCCATGGTCGAGCCTATCCGCTCCCAATTCCCGCGGTTGCGGGACGTGGCCCGTGTGCGCATGTATGAGGAGTTCACCTCCGACGAGGATTCGATTGCGGAACGTCTGCACGATGCGGACGTGCTGCTGGTCGGCGGCTACCATATCAGCGACGATCTGCTGCGTCGCATCACCGGGCATGGTCCGCAGGGCGAAGCGGAAGGCCATGTCAAATGCATCGTGTTCTGCGGTACCGGCGTGGCAAGCTACGTGGATCTCGATCTGGCCCGCGAATTCGGCGTGCGTGTGTGCAACGCCGAGCATTACGGCGATCACGCCGTCGCCGAACACGCCTTCGCGCTCATGTTCGAGCTGATCCGCCGCGTAGGCGAGCTTGACAAGGATGTCAAGGCGGGCAACTGGGCGTGGAAGGGCGGCGATGGACTGCAACTGGCAGGCCGTCGGCTCGGCATCATCGGATTGGGCGGCATCGGTTCGACCGTCGCCTCGATCGGCAAGGCGTTCGGCATGGAAGTCAGCGCCTGGAGCTCGCATGTACCCGACGAACTGTTCGAACGCTGCGGTGCCACGCCTGTGGCGAGTATGGACGAGCTCATCGAATCCAGCGACGTCGTCTCCGTGCATCTTCCGCTCATCGACGGCGCGACGCGTGGCATCATCACCGTGGCGAACCTCGAGCATCTGCGGCCGGGCACGCTGTTCATCAACACGGCGCGCAGCGAGGTCATCGAATCCGGGGCGCTCCTCGCGCGGCTGCAGCGCGGCGACATTCCCGCGGGCCTCGACGTGTTCGACCACGAGCCGCTGAAATCCGATGACGCGATCTGCCAAATCCCCGGCATCGTGCTCACCCCGCACGTCGGTTGGCGTACCGACGGCGCGTTCAAGGAACTCACCCGTCAGATGGTCGAATGCGTGCATGCCTTCCTCACGGGCGGCGAGTTCAACGTCGTCGTGCATGAGTGACACCGTGCACGACCTACCGGTGTACGTGAACGGAACCGTTCGCCAAGCCGGGAACAGTCCGGATGGCCAGCCCAGATAGTCAGATCCGATAGCCAGACCCGATAGACGGAAGGAACACGAACCGTATGCGTACCATTCTCGACCCGGTCAGTGAGCCGGCGCACGACGCCTTCGTGGAGAAGAAATCCGAATTCATCGGCGATGTGGCGCATATCGACAGTCTGGACGAGGCGCTCGCCTTCGTCGCCACGATCCGTAACCAGCATCCGAAGGCCCGTCACGTGGCGTATGCGGCCGTGGTGGGCGGTTCGGACGGTCGCGTGTCGGAGCGTATGAGCGATGACGGCGAGCCGTCCGGCACGGCGGGCAAGCCGATCCTTGACGTGCTGCGTGCGAATGATCTGACGGATTGCGTGGTCGCCGTCACTAGATATTTCGGCGGTATTCTGCTGGGCTCCGGCGGCCTGATCCGTGCCTACTCCACCGGCGCGTCCATCGCCGTCAAGGCCGCGAAAGGCGCGGATATCGTGCCATGCCGTCGCTATCTTGTCACCTTGGACTACCCGCAGCTGGCGCGTTTCCAACAGTTGCTCGCCTCCGTCGACGGCGTGCAGTCGGACGAGACCTACGCCGCCGACGTCACGCTGACGGCCACATTGCCGCTGGATAATACGGCCGTTTTCGAGGAGCGTGTGCGTGAAACCTTCAACGCCACCATCGCCCCCGAACCCATCGACACGGTGAACAGGGCCATCGCCTCCCGCTGAACGCCGGTGCCTCTGGGCTACACTGGTGAACCATGACCGACGAAGAGAGCACCACAAGCACTGAGGGCGCTGAGGGCGCCAAGAGCGTCAAGAGCGCTGAAAGCAGTGAGAGCGCCAAGGATTTCGAACCGTTGACCGTCACCTATGAACGCCTGCGTCATAGCACCGACGCCGCCGAACTGTCCGAGTTCGCGCGCCGCCAGTTGCCCGACCGCGACGATCAGGCGGCCTTCTCCCGTGCCACGGCATTGCTTGAGGCGGTGGGCGGCAATCCGAACACGCCTTTGGAGGATCGCGTGTTCCTGGCTGAGACGATGCCGTTCCCGAATGTGCTGGTCAAACTCGCCAAGGATCCGGAAGCGTCGGTGCGTAAGGCGGTGGCGGGCAACACGGACGACAAGAACTGGCTGGTGGGCCGGTTGACCAAGGATCCGGTGCCCGAAGTGCGTGACGCGGCGCTGCGCAACAAGCGAACATCATGGAAGATGAGGCTCGAAGGGGCGCAGAGTCCGGATAGTGATGCTCAGATTCTGGACTTCCTTGCGACATTGGGCACCGAACTTGAGCCCGACGCGCCGAAAGTGCTGTCATCGATGGTGCGTCGCGCTGTGGCGCTGAATCCCAACGTTTCTATGCAAACGTTAGCGAAATTGGAGGGCGATCCGTCGCTGGAAGTGCGCCATGCGGTGGAAAAACGCCGCAGGGAACGTGAAAAATAGTTCGATATGTCTCAGCTAAGCCGTTACACTAAGGGACTATGAGCGAGAGAACCGAAAGCGAAGAACGCCTTGCGCGGCCGCTGATTCAATTGGCAAAGTTGACGGGGATTGCCACCAGCTATGTTGGCATGAGCCATGACTACCACGAGATCGAAGACGATGTCCTGGTTGCGGTGTTGGGGGCGTTGGGCATCGATGCCTCGAATGACGCCGCTATCAAGCAGTCGATCAGGCAGATTCTGGACGAGCGTCACGGCCGCTTGGTGCCGTACACCGTCCTGCACAACGTCGGCTCCGAAAGCCGTGTGCTGGTCAACGTCGGCATGACCGATGTCCCCAGCGCCACCATCACGTTGGAGAACGGCCAGGAGTACCAGGGCGAGATCCTTCCCGATGCGGGCGACGGTTCCGCCGCCTATCTGGTGGACGGCCAGTTCGTCGTCACTGCATCCGTTGCCATTCCGGCCGATCTGCCCGAAGGCTACCACACGCTGCACGTCACCGTCGGCGACCGCACTGAGGATGCCACGCTGATCAGCGCCCCCGCCAAGGTGGAACTGCTCGACGAAATGAAGCAGGGGCATCTGTGGGGCTGGATGGCCCAGCTGTATTCGCTGCGTTCCGCCAAGTCCTGGGGTGTGGGTGATTTCGTCGACCTCGCCAACCTGCTCAAGGACGCCAAGCGCAAGACCGGTGCCGACTTCACGCTGATCAACCCGGTGCACGCGGCCGAACCGGTGTCCCCGCTGACCCCGTCCCCGTACCTGCCGATTTCCCGCAGCCTAGTGAACTTCACCTACATCCGTCCGGAAGCGATTGAGGAATACAAGCTGCTTGGCGCGGAAAGCCTTTCCGAGATCCGCGAACTGTTCACATCCGTCGAACCGCTCAACGACCAGACTGAAATCGTCGACCGTGACGCCATGTGGCATGCGAAGATGCAGGCGCTGTGGATCATCTTCAAGGCCGGCCGTACCGCCGAACGCCAGCGCGCCTTCGCCGATTTCTGCGAGAAGACCGGTGAGGATCTCGAAGCCTACGCCACCTGGTGCCTGTGCTACGACAAGTGGGGTGCCGCGGAAGGCACGCCCGACAACTGGACGCATCGCTTCACCAAGGATTCCCCCGAAGTGAACGCCCTGCGCGAGCAGTTCCCCGACACGCTGAACTTCTACCGTTGGCTGGAATGGATCGCCACCGAGCAGCTCGACCGTGCCCAGAAGAGCGCACGCGAAGCCGGTATGCGCATCGGTGTGATGGCCGATATGGCCGTCGGCGTCCACCCGCTCGGTTCCGAGGCATGGTGGTACCCTGAACGTTTCGCCAAGGGCGCGACCGTCGGTGCGCCGCCGGACATGTTCAACCAGCAGGGTCAGGACTGGAGCCAGCCCCCGCTGAACCCGATCGCCTTGAACCGCACTGGCTACAAGGCGTACCGCGACATGGTGCACAACATGTTCACCCATGCCGGCGCCGTGCGCATCGACCATATCCTCGGCCTGTTCCGCCTGTGGTGGATCCCGTCCGGCCACAAGGCCAACGACGGCGCCTACGTGCACTACGATTCCGACGTGATGCTGGGCATCCTCGCGCTTGAGGCGTCCCGTGCGGATGGCGTGGTGGTCGGCGAGGATCTCGGCGTGGTCCCCGAATACGTGGCCAGCTCCCTGTCCTCCCACGGCCTGCTGGGCTGCGCGGTGGAATGGTTCGAGCAGTTCGACGGCAAGTTCCGCTCTCCGACCGACTGGCGTGAATACGCGCTGGCCTCGGTCAACACGCATGATCTGCCGCCGGCAGCCGGCTACCTCGAGCTGGAACACGTCAAGCTGCGCGAGCGTCTCGGCCTGCTGGAAGGCCCGGCGGAGGACTTCGAACGTTCCGCCATGGCCGAGCAGGACGCCATGATCTCGATGCTGCTCGACAACGGCTACATCAACAAGGATGAGGCTGTCGATCGCAAGACCCACGAAGCCGACATCATCGACGCCCAGTACCGTGCGCTCAACGATTCGCCGTGCAAGCTGCTCGCCGCATCGATCACCGACGCGGTCGGGGAGAAGCGTACGCAGAACCAGCCGGGTACCAACAACGAGTATCCGAACTGGCGTATCCCGCTCGCCGACGGCAATGGCAATGTGGTGAAGCTGGACGACATGTTCGATCGCAGCGATGTGCAGCATCTCGCGGCCATCATGCGCAATGAACGGTAGCGTCGAATAGCGCGGAACGACGATCCGCGCAACCGCCTGCAAGGCGTTTCCCGTAAGGAATCGCGCGTGCGGCCGAAAGCCCGTTTCGGGCCGGTCGCACGCGCGATTTTTTCGTATCGCAGTGTGTCGGCCATATGTCAAGCCTCGCCGATACACTTGTGAGCTGTTGTGTTTCCCTAAGGGGTCCTTCAAAGCGCATTCCCACTCGCAATCGAGGACTTTCAGGGAGCCCACGGATAATGAGGTGGAGGTTTCCGAAGTCACGCCCTAACCAAGCGTGCGAGGAACGCCGAAACCCGGAACACAATACTAGAAAAGGTAGAACAGTGAAGACTTTCACTCCGAAGCCCGCCGATCTGAGCCATGAGTGGTACATCGTTGACGCCACCGACGTGGTGCTGGGCCGTCTTTCGACTCAGGTTGCAACCCTTCTGCGCGGCAAGAACAAGCCGACTTACGCTCCGCACGCTGATTCCGGCAATCACGTGATCGTGATCAACGCCGCCAAGGTGGCGCTGACCGGCAACAAGCTGGGCAAGGAACTGTACAAGCACTCCGGTCGTCCGGGTGGTCTGCGTCGTGACACCTACGCGCAGCTGCTCGCCAACAACCCGGAGCGCATCATCACCAGCGCCGTCAAGGGCATGCTGCCGAAGAACAAGCTCGCCAAGGTGCAGCTTGGTCGTCTGCACGTCTTCGCCGGCGAAGAGCACCCGCACACCCCGCAGAAGCCGCAGGTCTTTGAGATCGCTCAGGTTTCTCAGCAGGCTAAGTGAACCGAAGGGAGATAGAGAACATGGCTGAAAACACCAACAACTCCGCGGTTCAGGAAACCGAAGAGGAGCTCACCAGCTACACCACCGAAACCAACGCAGGTGCCGGCACCGGTACTTCCGCGATTGAACCGGGCTACGGCACCGGCCGTCGCAAGGAAGCCGTCGCTCGCGTGCGCCTCGTGCCGGGTTCCGGCAAGTGGACCATCAACGGCCGCACCCTGGAGGAGTACTTCCCTTCCAAGCTGCTGCAGCGTGAGGTGAACTCCCCGATCGTCCTGCTCAAGCTCGAAGGCAAGTTCGACGCGATCGTCCTCGTTGACGGCGGCGGCACCACCGGCCAGGCCGGCGCCATCCGTCTCGGCGTGGCCCGCGCTCTGAACGCCATCGACCGCGATGCCAACCGCGCCACCCTGAAGAAGGCTGGCTTCCTGACCCGCGACGCCCGCGTCGTGGAGCGCAAGAAGGCCGGTCTGCACAAGGCACGTCGTGCACCGCAGTTCTCCAAGCGTTGATTTTCGCTTACTGCTGGAAACCCCTCGAAGGACATGCCTTCGAGGGGTTTCCTCGTTTTCGCGGCGATTTCGCATAAGCATATAGGGCCTGTGCGGGATGATTCGCTCCCGCACAGACCCTATATGCCCCTATACGCATTGTTTGCGCATCGCTGCCGCCATGATCGGCCAAGTGTCGTTCAGTCGAGCGTGGTCTGACGCATGATGGTGATGCTCATGGAAGGCACCGTCCACAGATTCGAATGTGCGCCCGACACGCTTTGCTGCGTGCTTGCCTCGACGGGGCTATTGCCATCCTGTTTATGCTGTTGGTCGCCCGCATGCTGCTGGGGGCGGTGAAGTCCCTTCAACATGCGTTGGCGGTCTTGGGCGACGCGCTGCTGCGCTTCGCTGTGGGCCAGCACGCGGTAGATGCGCGTCTTGGCAGTGAGTCCAGGCAACGTGACGGTTTCGACGTCGTTATTGCCCTGCGGCCAAGGTTTGACCGAGGGACGTTCCTCGGGATCGTCCTGCGTGGACTGCACTTCCTGGATGACCTGACCGATGCGGGTATCCTTCGGTACGAAATGGGTCCAAATGGAGTCCTCGTTGCTCAGATCCAGCTTCTCCACTTCCGTTCCCTTGGCGGGGCATGCGCCCGTGGTCTCCGCCGAGCACCAGAGCGGTTGCCATTCGGTGTCGGAAGGCAGGCGGAACTGCTTGTCGCGGCATTCCCCGTTCACCAGCAGGATCACGTCGAGCTCGTTGAGGGAGAGCAGCCGCATGGCGAAGCTTCGGATGCTCTTGTCGAACCAGTCCTGCTCCATGGGTGTCGTGCCGTCCGTAAGGAACCATTGCACGCGGCTGGACGGCTTCAGCAGGCCGATCTGGCTGAGCCTGGTGAAGAAATCCTCGTGGTGGTAGAGGTCAAGCGATTTGCGGATGGAAATCAGTCTGGATACGGATTCCAGGCGGAGCATCTCCGGCGTTTTGGTGCTGTGATACATCCAATCCCACTTCAGCCAGGTGATGTCGTTGTCCTGGCAGTAGGCGTTGTTGTTGCCATTCTGGCTGTTGCCGAATTCGTCGCCGGCGAGGATCATCGGCGTGCCCAGCGACAGCAGCACCATGCCGAGCAGGTTCTGTGCGGCGCGTTCGCGTTTCGCCGTGATAACGGGATCATCGCTCGGTCCTTCGACGCCGAAGTTGTTCGACCGGTTCGCATTCGAGCCGTCGTGGTTGTTCTCGCCGTTGGCCTCGTTGTGCTTGTGCGAGTACATGGTCAGATCGTTGAGCGTGAAACCGTCATGGCATGCGACGAAGTTCACGGAGGCGGTCGCGCCTCGGCCCGGATCGGTGGCGAACAGGTCCGCCGATCCGCACAATCTTGTGGCCATTTCCTGCATGCCGATGGTGTTGCCCTGCTGCTGGTCGGCTTCGGAAAGCCAGAAGGTGCGTGAGGTGTCGCGGAAGCGGTCGTTCCATTCCGCGAACGGGATGCCGAACTGGCCGGTGCGCCACCCTTGGTTGTCCAGATCCCACGGTTCCATGATGATCTTGAGGTTGCCGAGCAGCAGGTCGGAGCGCAGGGCGTACAGGAACGGATGGTATCGCGTGAATTCGCCGTCCAGACGCGCGATGCTCGGCGCGAGGTCGAAGCGGAAGCCGTCGATGCCGATGCGCTTGGCCCAGTATCGCAAGGAATCGACGGCGAAGGTCGTCACATGCGTGTTGGTGAAGTCCAGGGTGTTGCCGCAGCCGGTGGTGTCTTCCAGATAGGCGATGTTGTTCTTCTGCCTGCGGTAGTACGAGAGGTTGTCGAGGCCACGCCAGCAGATGCTGGGGCCTGCCGATCCGCCTTCGCAGGTGTGGTTGTACACCACGTCCATCAGCACTTCGAAGCCCGCGTCGTGCAGGGCCTGCACCATGTCGATGACCTCCTGGCGTACGGCGTTGGCGCCGGCTTCCTGCGCGGCCTTGGTGGCGTACGAGGCTTCGGGGGAGAAGTAGCTGAGCGTGGAGTAGCCCCAATAGTTGCGTTTGCCGCGTTCCTGCAGGAATACTTCCGGTTGGCTCGCCTGGATGGGCAGCAGTTCGATGGAGGTCACGCCGAGCCCTTGCAGGTATGCCAGCGTGGTGGGGTGCGCGAGGCCCGCGTAGGTGCCGCGCAGCTCCTCGGGCAGCCATGGTGCGTTGGCGGTGAAGCCTTTGACGTGCAGCTCGTAGATGACGGTTTTGCTCCACGGGACGTGGGGGTGCACGCTTTCGCTGTCGAGCTTGGTGGTGGCGCGGTCGTCGATGGCCACGGAGACGGGCATTCTGCCCAGCGAGTCGATGGTGCTCATTCTGCCGAACGGGTCGCCGACGATTTTGCCGTCCTCCAGCTTGCATTCGTAGGCGAATGCGGCCGGATCGAGTTGCATGGTGCCGTCGATGCCTTTCCCGTACGGGTCCAGCAGCAGTTTGTAGGGGTTGAATCGAACGCCGCGCGAGGGGTCCCATACGCCGTCCACGCGGTAACCGTAGCGCATGCCGTCCCACGCCTTGGGGATGTGCACGGACCAGAGGCCATAGTTCGGGCCTTCCATTTTGAACAGGGTCTCGCGCACGTAGGTCGATTCGATGATGCGGGTGCAGACCTTGAATTCGCTGATCTGTTTGATGAGGGGGATGGAGGTGTTCGGGAACAGTCTGATCGCCTCGCTGTAGAAGGCGCTGGGCTGATCGACGGGTTCCAGCACGCAGAACCATACCTGATCGGCGGTTTCGGAGCGGACGATGGCGTCGGCGCCACCGTCATCGGTGAAGTACAGGCCTGGTCTCGTGGCGTAACGGTGTAGCGGTGGATTTTGCATATCTCTCATTGTAGGTGTCGCGGCTCCGGCTTGATGACCGTCGTGTATTGGCATGTTCCGCGCGACGCGCCGAAGAATCCTTTATGACAAGTACTTTAAGAAAACTGATTTGCAAAACAAAATGAAAGAATGTATGCTGAGGTCGTCGGGCAGAACGAACTGCCGAACGGAACAACCGTCGATCCGCATGTTGCGGAACCGCTTTCGCCGATGAAAGGAACGATCATGAAGGCTTTGGTGCTTACCGGTGTGAAGGAATTCGAAATCCAGGATCTTCCCACCCCCGAGATCCTGCCGAACGAGGTGCTCATCAACACCGCATACGCGGGCGTGTGCGGCACGGACCATGACCTGTACGCGGGCCGTCCGGGCTCCGCCGCCGCCGTTCCGCCGATCGTGCTCGGCCATGAGAATTCCGGCGTCGTCGCCGCGGTCGGTGCCGATGTCACCAACGTCAAGGTCGGCGATCGCGTGGCCGTCGACCCGAACATCTACTGCGGCCAGTGCGAATTCTGCCTGACCCAGCGTCCGGAGCTGTGCGATCACCTGAGCGCCGTCGGCGTCACCCGTAACGGCGGTCTGGCCGAGCAGTTCACCGCTCCGGCCACCGTGGTCTACAAGCTGCCGGACAACGTCTCCCTGCGCGACGCCTCCGCCATCGAGCCGGTGTCCTGCGCCGTGCACGGCCTCGACCTGCTCAAGCTGCGTCCGTACCAGAAGGCTCTGGTCATCGGCGACGGCTTCATGGGCCAGATCTTCGCCCAGCTGCTGCAATTGTACGGTGTGCATCAGGTCGATCTCGCCGGCATCTTCGACGAGAAGCTGCAGCGCAACAAGGAGCTTTTCGGCGTCACCGAGACGTACAACACCACCCGCGAGCAGATTCCCACGGACACCTACGACGTGATCGTGGAAGCGGTCGGCCTGCCCGCCACCCAGGCCCAGGAGGTCGCCGCGGCCAAGAAGGGCGCCCAGGTGCTGATGTTCGGCGTCGGCCCACAGGAAGCCCATTTCGAGATGAACACCTACGACATCTACAAGAAGCAGCTCACCATCCAAGGGTCGTTCATCAACCCGCTCACCTTCCGCGACGCCATTTCGCTGGTTTCCGCCGGCAAGATGAACATCGGCGGCCTGATCAGCCACGAACTGGGGCTCGACGAGGTGCAGGACTTCCTCGACGGCAAGGTCACGGGCGTTTCCAAGGCCGTCGTCAAGATCGGCAAGTGACGCCACGGGCCATCCGCCCACACGTATGAAATCATGGCCGTCGCCACGCGCACACGGGCGGCGGCCATGCCTCCCGCGGTGCGGGGCGCCGGCAAAGGGGCCGGAACCGCTGTGTGCGAACATTCATATGACTGTGAAACGATCTTCCCAACGTCGGTGAAGGTCGGGCAAGGGTTTATTGCTCATGATTAGGCTGCTTGAGCGCCTCGGCGTTCCCCGGGTGCTGATGCTCGGCTTCCTGGCCGTCGCGATCTTCATGACCGGTGACGGCTTCGAACTCACCTTCCTCTCCAAATTCATGGTGGATCAGGGATTCACCTCATCCCAGGCTTCGCTGCTGGTCACCGTGTACGGTCTGTTCGCCGCGGCGGGCGGATGGTCCGCCGGCGTGCTCGCCGAGATGTTCGGTGCCAGACGCGTCATGATGTTCGGCGCATACTGGTGGATCGGCATCCACCTGCTGTTCCTCGGCGTGGCCATCCCCAGCCGCATCTATCCGCTGATCCTCGGCCTGTGCGCCCTGCGCGGCATCGGCTACCCGCTGTTCATCTACAGCTTCGTGGTGCTGATGGCGCAGTACATCTCCCCGTCCAGACTCGCCTCGGCCACTGGATTCTTCTGGACCTGCTTCTCCCTGGGCATCGGCACCTGCGCCTTCTCGTCGCTGCCGACCATCATGACGTTGTACGCCGGCGAAGGCAAGCAAGGCGCCGCATTGTCCGCCTACAATCTCGCGGCGGGCCTCACCACGTTCGCCGGTCCCGGCATCGCCACGATTCTTCTGCCGGTCATCGGGTATGGCGGCGTGTGCTGGACGTATGCGGCGCTGTATGTGCTGGCATTCGTGCTGACGTTGTTCATCCGGCCACGGCAGCCCGGATTCGACGAGCATGGCCATCGGATCGCTAAGGCGAAGAACGGAACGGCGCCGCAAGACGATGCGGTGCCGGCGGTCAACACAGTATCAGAGGAAAGCATCGGCGTCGGCGTTGCCGCAGCCGAAGCCGTCTAGACTTAATCGCAGTCCAATCGTCAACGACGTCGATATGAACCGTCATCCATCAACCAATGCAAAGGAGACCATCATGACCGAACCCATGTCCGCCTTCACCACCGATCTGCAGCATTCCGGCATGATCGCCAGGGATCTGGACGAAACCATCGCGTTCTACACGGAAAAGCTCGGATTCGAACTCGCCGGACTGTTCCATAACGGCGACAACCGTTGCGCGTTCCTGCGCTACGGGCATCTGACCATTGAAACCTGGGAGGGCGAGCCGGCACCCGGCGTCACCGGTGCCATCAACCACTGGGCGTTCGACACCCCGGATATCGAGGCCGCGTTCGCCAACGCCAAGAAGCTCGGTCTGGAGTTCAAGGACACCGAGATCCAGCACATCGACAGCTTCTGGGAGCATGGCATCCGCTACTTCAACGTGTACGGTCCCAATGACGAGACCATCGAATTCTGCCAGATCGTGTGATAACCGGATCCGTAATGGCGGGAAGGG
>Ga0326512_10000910_pt1 | contig 24487 bp, 40 predicted proteins | sample 1_2617_0518_D_FD_203652 | JGI IMG/M metagenome (GOLD analysis project Ga0326512, IMG submission 203652) | Bovine rumen microbial communities from UC Davis, California, United States - 1_2617_0518 | ecosystem: Host-associated > Mammals > Digestive system > Stomach > Rumen | place: USA...
GTCGCCGGGGGGGTATCTGAAAATCAATCACCGGGGGGTTATTCTCAACCGCACACGCCCGAACTCATCCACCGTGTAGCGCTTTCCGCTCGTGTCGTGCTCTGCTGCGTGACAGTCGCGGCAAAGTGCCTCGAGGTTTCGTTGGTCAAGTGTCACGGTCGGGTCGTTGATGTTCTCCGGACTGATGTGGACCCGGTGGTGTACGATCTCCGCCGGCATGTATAGGCCGCGCTTCAGGCAGCGCTCACACAACCCGCCCACCTTTTCCAGATATGCTTGGCGCGTGTGCTTCCATGCGCGCGACTTGTAAAACTTTTCGGCGTATTCCTTCACGATCCCCTCCGGGGTCAGCGGGCGCTCTTCACGCCCGCGCCCCCTTCGCTTTGGGAGAAAAAGTGGAAAGAGCCGGGGTTGCCCTCCCGACTCTTTCACCGTACGTTTTAACATGTTTATTTAGTGCCATTCAATGCCAACTTATCCGCCACCGCTTCAACGGCTGCGCGGTGTAGCCGAAACATGTGGCGGCGTGACAGGTGCATGGCGTCCGCGATCTTCTCAAAGCGACGGCCGGACAGATAGCGCAAGCGGAGGAGCCGTTGCTGGTCAGCGTCGTCTATCTGTTCAATAACGGCCTCCACTTCCTGCGCCTGCTTGATGTAGACACGCACCGCCGTTTCGATGTTCCGCTCCAGCTCGTCCAGCTCTGCGGCATACGTTGACAGGTCCTGCGGTGTTCCCTGCGCTTTCGGCATATCCGACAGGCGGATGGCCTTGAGCCCTGCGTTGCGCTCCCTGAACTCTGCCAGACGCTGCACGGCGTCCTGGGCGCACATGACGGCCTGCCGGTATCCTCGCAAGAACTCCCGCGCCTGTTCATACGTCTTCCGGTCCATATTCGCCCCTCCAGTAAAACACGCTCATTTTCCCTCCCTCCGGACGGCTTCATCGCAGAACCCGTTCGGCTGCTTGTCCGTGTTCAGGATTCCGCAACGGTGATACTTTTCGCCAAAAAACCGGCAGTCAGCGCACCGCACGACGGGCACGGCGTCAACCGTGGCCTGCTGGTCTATGATCTCATCAAAGAGCCGCTTTTCTTCGTTGATCTCGCCGGGGCACTCCCACCAGGCGTAGTGTGCTTTCAGCTTGTCAGCATCAATCAGTCTTCCCATTGTTTCACCTCCTGTTTGTTGGCAGCGTAACCACCTTCACGTTCGTCGCCGGGTTCAGGCTTCTCCAGTAGTCCTCGTTCGGACCTGGATATGTCCACTGCCACGGCGGAATCGTTGGCCATGAAAAAGACGGCTCGGCCTCCACGTGCCTCATCATCCCGCTGACCGTCTTGTGTTCTCCTACCCTGACGCGGATGTAGGTGGAATCTGCCGGCATTCCTGTCTTGTACTCCCAGTGCTTCTTCTCCTGGATGAGGATTGCCCCAACCGGGACACCATAGACGCTTACGCGCTCCCATGATTCCTCATCCATTCCCATCCGTGCCATGTTGTCCCCCTTCCGGTGTGTATCTGTCCGTCTGTTTCTGTACGGTCACGTGTTTACAATCATTGCACGGGAATTCACACTTCCGTTTGGCCCAATGTTTACACGTACCGCAAAAATAATCACATTCATAAAACGTTATTCTGTCGTTGTCCGGTTCCTCTCCGGCGCCGCCATCGTCTTCCGGCGGCTTCGGCTGCAAGCACTCCACCGCTTCACGGATCAGGAAAAGGTTGTCCGCGATCCTGTTTAATACGTCAAACAATAACCTATCCACTTTTCCTCCTTGTTTTGAGTTCCTCCACCATTTCTTCAAAGCTCCGGCCGTCTGTCTTGGGGTGGTACACCTCCAGCTCGTCCCACGATCCGCCAGCCGTGTCCCGCTGGTCAAAGTTATGGAATGATGTCTTGCGTGGCTTCGTGGCCTGCTGCTCTGCCGGCTTCCCGTGGCCCTCTTCCCGGTCGCGGATAAACCAACCGCGAACGGCGGCCCGCCAGTCCTTCATGGGGTTTTTTCCGACCTTCCACCCCTTGGACGCGTAAAAGTCTACGAACCGCTCCGCGTTGATCTTGTACCCGGACTCGTTGCCATACGCTTCCACGTCCTCAACGGTTGGGGGTCGGAACCGTGCCGGCTCTGCCGGTACGTGTTCCCCCACTCCCTTTGTCTTACTCTGTCTCTTACTCTGTCTCTTACTCTTACTCTTACTCTCGTTATTTTTTGTAACGCACTCCGTTACATTTCGTAACGCGTCAGCATTTTCGGGCGGTTCGTCCCCCTGCTTTTGCCTTGCCCGGAACCTCCGCTGGCGGTTGGCGTTGTCGTTGTCGGCAGCACTCCCGACCATTTCCTGCACCTGTGTCAGCGTGATCGTGCCGGCGTCGTCAACGGCAACGAACCCCAACTCCTCCAGCAGCGGCAGCGCGTGCCGTACTGCTTCCGGTTCCTCGTTGATGACCACGGCCAGCATGTCCGCCGTGTACGGCAGGCGGTCGGAATATCGCAGGCATCCATCGTGGTCCACGCTCTCCGCCATCAGCTTCAGCAGGATCAGCAGGGCACCCCGGCCGCCGGGCGCTGTCTCCAGTATCCGAACGTCGTGGCGTTTGAAAAAATCCCGCCTGAGCTTTAGCCAGTAAAACCTCCCCGCGCTCACTCTTCCTCCTCCATGATGTCCACAACTATCCGCGGCACCTTTTTGTCTACCCTGAACTCGTCGGAATATCCGGCGATTTCGTCCCAACCGTCATCGGCCAGCACATGACACACGACCAACGCGTCCTGAATGACTTTGTGCCCGAACCCGGAAATGTTGTCCAGATCGCGCCGGCGGTCACGCTCCACCCATGTGTACGCGATCCGGACAGGCCGGGTAAAGTGCACCCCCCGGAGCTGCTGTCTGATGGCCATGATAACAACCGCCTGGGCATCCCTTTTCATGTTTGCGCCCTTGTAGCGGTTCGCCCTCTCTGCGGCCACGTATTCATTCAGCCCCGGGAGTCTGCCGTGGATAGTAAAACGCGCCCTCACTTCATGGCGCCGGCCGGGATGTAGTAGCGCATCCAGCGCTCCAGCTCCCGCCCCTGTGCGTCGTACTTGTGCTGCCATTCACCCGCGATCGGATACCCCTTGGACCTCAAGACGAAAATGTCGTTTTTGTAGTTCAGGCATCCGAACTGTGTGACCATTTCCAGACCCGTCAGCCCGTGCGGGTTGCGCTTCAAATACTCCAGAACCTTCTGCCGCTTAGTTTCTCCCATGCTGTCCTCCTTAGCTGTTCCACGGAAGTCCCGGATCGTCTACCGCGTCCAGAAAGTCCGCTCCGTTATCCTGTGCCGGTTTCTGCTCCGGCGTTTCCTGCTGTTCGTCCTTGCCGTCCGCGAACTCCTGCGTGCTCACGATCACGTCCCACGTCCGGACGTTCTGCCCGTGCTGGTTGGTATACTTCCCGGTCTGGACACGCCCGGCCACGAGCACCCGTTTGCCCTTCTTAAAGTATTTCGCCGCGAACTCCGCCATGCGGTCAAAAGCGGTGCAGTCAAAGTAGTCCGCGTCCCCGCCGGTCTTCCGGGACACGGCCAGCGTGTACTTGGTCAGCGCCGTCCCGCTCGCCGTCGTTTTCTGTTCAGGGTCGCGCGTCAGCCGCCCCATGATGATGATGTGGTTCATTAAGCACCCTCCCCTTCCTGTGTCTGCTTTCTCGCCGCCTGCTGCTTCTTAGCCCAGGCCAGCGTCTTCTCTGTTGCTTCGTTGTACTGCTCCGGCGTCAGCTCCACCGTTGCCGTCACGTGGTAGGTGTTCAGCATGGCGGACACGTTCAGGCCGTTCTGCGTCAGCAGCTTCTCCAGACGCTTCGCTTCCGCTTCTGTGATGGGCTGTTTTGCCGCCGACGGTGCTTCCGTGCGTCTACGGGCTTCCTGTGCGCTCTGCGGGCCTGTCTGCTGTTCCTGCGCCCGTGCCACTTCCTCCGCTGATGCGATCCCTCCGGCGATACCGAACCCGGCAAAGCCGAGTGCCCTTCCGACTGCGCTGGTCTCGCAATTCTCGATATAGCTTGTCCGGTTTATGTTCGAGGCCCCTTCGTTTTCGTATGCCGTGCCGGTGCCCAGGATGGTGTCACCGACTCCAACGACGGCGCGGAACACGCACACGCGCCTGCCGGCGTCTCCCTCATTGCTGACCATTTCCGTCCGGATCGTCCCCTGCGGATACACCCGGCGGAACGCGCTGACACGCTGCGCCACGTCGGCGTATTCCTTCCCGCGGATGTTGGTGGTCACGATTGCCGCGTTTGCTGTTGCAATCTCGTTATATGTCGCCATCACTTCGCCCCCTCGATCTGGATGTTGTTACGCTCTACCATGTGCGCGCCCGGCACTTCCTCGCCGGCCTTGACGGCAGCGGTCACGGCCTTCTTGTCGATCCTGTGCGAAAAGACAAGGAACCGGCTGACCTGGTCGTCGTCCCACTCCATTTCCGCCCCGGCGTCAACCTCAAGCGCGCGGGAAGTGCGCCACGTCACAAGCGCCCTGGGCGTCTCAAAGCGCTCTCCGTGCAAGGACTCCGCCACCATCTTTTCCACGCGGTCGGCGTCTTCCTCGTACTTGCGCCGGCGGGCGGCCAGCGTGACCTCTTCCTGCCGGATCGCCGCGGCCTGCGCCCGGCGGTTCTTGATGAACAAAACGCAATTTTCAATCTTGCGCGGCCGGTCCTCTTCCTCCAGCCGTTCCAGCTCTGCCTCCGCTTCCTCATTGATCACGCCGTCCTCGTCCGTCAGCGCGTCCAGCGCCTGCGCGATCCTGCCGTCGATCTCGTACAACGTCATGTCCATTGCTTTTTCTCCTTTCGCGGGCTACAATGCCCTTATAGCTCCATTTTGTTCCGGGTCCGGTTCGTGTTGCCGCACGGCCGGGCCTTTTTATTCGCCCCGGATGGCGGCAGCGTTCGCCATCACGGTCCCTGAATAGTCCTCTCCGGTAACGGTCAGGCTCCCGTACCGGTAGTACGTCAACGCGTCCTGGTAGCTGCCACCGAACGTGTCCAACAGTTCCGCCAAAAAGTCGCACCCGACCAGCGCCGCTTGGTAGGGGTCGGTCAGATCAGTCACCCCCAACCGTGCCATCCTCTCGGCGTGCCAGCGCGGCTGCACCTGCATAATGCCGATGGCCCGGCCGTTGTCTCCGATCACGTCCGGCAAGAACGCGCTCTCCTGCTGCATGATGCCGAACACGATGGACGGCTCCAGCTCGTACCCCTCGCACACCTCCACAACGTAGGCCACGTATTCCGGCGGAAGGGGCACGTGTAACGCGTTCTGCGGGCTTTTAGGCTCTCCGGCGGGTATCTGTGCCCCTGCGTCAGTTCCTGCGCTCACGTGGCTTCCTGTGGCCATTTCCGCCATGTCCTCCGCACGCGTCGCCGGGTCGTGCTCCGGCTCCGCTCCGAAAACGGCGGTGCAGAAAATCGTGGCCGCGATCAGGGCGGCCGCCGGGCCGATCATTTCCGCCCCCTTACGATGTCCCGGAGCTCTTCTTCCGTCAGATCGTACACGGCGTCCAGCGCCCGGATGTCACACAAGCGGGCCGAGTTCGGATTGTCCAGAATCCGCCGCAGATGTGGTTCGGAAAAGCCACACGCGTCCGCGATCTGCTGCCGGCTCTGGTCATACTCGCCGGCGATCCTGCCGACGACTCCACGGAAGACGGCGTCGCCGTCGTTTATGCGTTTTTTCACTATCTCACCTCCAGAATCCGCAGAACGTCTTCCGCCGTCATGCCATGGTCACGGACCAACCGGCGCAAGTCCCGCAGTTTGATTCTTCCGGGGTCCGCTTTCCAGTTGTCCACCGTGCCGTGCCCGATTTCCCAACTGTCCGCCAGCTCCACGTTGGTCAGCCCGTACCGGCGCTTCGTCCGGTCCATGTACGCCCGGAACGCGGTGTCCCCCGGCGTCACTTCCTTCTGTCTCATGCGCTCTCCCTCCTTTCCAGCACGTCCAGAACGCCCGCCGCGATAGCGTCCGCCGTCTCTGCCTGCGCTTTCCAGTGCGCCGCGGCTCTCTCTGCTTTTTCGGCCCTCTCCATCCACTTCCGGGCTCCGGCGTATGCCAGCACACCGAAAGCGATCGCAACGGCCAGCGCCAACCACAAGAACACAAAAGCGGCCTCGGTTGTCATAACAGCCCTCCTTCCTTCAGGAACGTCAGATGGTCGCGGACTTCCTCAAGCCGCCACTCCGTGCGCTCCAGCGCTTCCAGGCACGCGTCCACGGATTCCGTGGCGTCGTCCAGCGCGTCAATGTCTTCGCTGGTCCCTGTGCCCTCCCTTGCTGCGTCCGCCTGCTCCGCGCAAACGGTCCGCACCTCTTCCACCGTTTTCCGCAACGCGTCAAGCGTGCGGAACGCAAGGTCCATTTTTCTGTCCATCACTCCACCCACTCTTCCTCCGGCTCCGGCGGTTCTTCTTCCTCGCACGGTGCCGGCAACGGGTCCGCCTGATTCCAACTGCACCCGCCGGGCGTATGCCACCAACATTCCGAACAATCCACCTTTTCTCCTCCCTTCCTTACCCGCGGATCAGGTCCAGCGGGTCCACCTTCAGCGCCCGCGCGAGCGCCATTACGTGCTCCACATTCATCCCGGCGCCGGGGTTTTCCTTGCCCCTCCGCAGCCAGTCGTAAATGGTGCTCTTTGGGATGCCGGTAAGCATTGCGACCTCATAATCGGTCATCCCCTGCGCGTCCCTGATAGCGCGATACCGCGCCACCATGCCGCTTTCACTTGTGCCCATCCATCCTCCTTTCCCGCTATATGTAGCGGTTGCTATTTGGTGCGGTTTTCCGCTATAATATTCACAACGCGGAACGGTTTCCGGACCTCGTTTTTTCCGGCGTGTATATTCCGGTTTTCCGCACCACTTCACCCCGGATAATACTCTGGTTTTCCATAACTGTCAAGCGCTTATATTCGCTTTTTGCGGAGGGCTTTTTGGAATGTATGCAATTTTTGAAAAGATGATAAAAGACCGCGGCTTGTCCCTTTATCGTGTTTCAAAAGACACCGGCATCCCCATGTCTGTTTTGTCTGACTGGAAAAACGGACGCACAAAAGGGCCAAAAGCTGAACGGCTGCAAGTGCTCGCTGACTATTTGGGCGTAACTGTCGCGGAACTGTTGGGCGCGGAAAAAGAAAGCAACGCTGATCCTCTCGCCGGTATTGTGTCCAGGCGTCTTGACGATGACGACTTCCGCGCCATCGTGACGGATGCTGTCCAGCTCTCGCCGGCAATGCTCCGGCGGCTCCGGACGTATGTGGAATTGATGCGGGAGGGCAAGTTATGAAAGCGCAACGGCTCCCCAGCGGATCTTGGCGTGTGCGGACCTGTGTGGCCGGTGTGCGCCGGTCCTTTACTGCCACGACAAAAAGGGAAGCGGAAATGCTCGCCGCGCAATATATCGCACGCGGCGAACTGGACGAAAAAAGCGGCCCGACGGTTGCGCGGGCGCTCGCTGACTATATAGACAACCGGGCGGCGGTCATCTCTCCTTCCACCCTCAAAGCGTACCGGGCGCTCCAGCGGACGGCATACGACGGGATAGGCGGGAAACGTGTGGCCGCCCTCACGTCGGCGGATGTTCAGGCGTTCGTGTCCGCGTATGCTGCCGACCACTCCCCCAAAAGCGTCAGGAACGCTCACGCACTGCTCCTGGGCGCTCTGCGTTCGGCCCGTCCGGGCTTTGCCCCTGACGTGCGGCTCCCTCAACCGGTGCGCCCCAACATACACACGCCCGGCGAGAACGACGTGGCCGCCCTGCTGGATCACATAAAAGACCGCGACCCGGTATTGTACGCCGCAACGCTTCTCGGCGCTTTCGGACCGCTCCGGCGCGGCGAAGTCTGCGCTCTGACAGGTGCCGACGTGGATCTGCAAGCCGGCACGGTGACGGTGCGCCGAAACATGGTCGCCGGCCCCGGAAACGTGCTGACGGTCAAGCAGCCGAAAACGGCCGCCGGGTATCGTGTCATCCGCTTCCCCGCGGAAATACTCCAGCAGCTTCCGCGCGTCGCCCCGGACGAGCGCCTTGTACCGCTCACGCCGGGGGCACTTTCAAAGCGTTTCAAACAGGCAGCGAGGGCGTGTGGTCTGCCGGATGTCCACTTCCACGGCCTGCGGCACTTTGGGGCGTCCGTGCTTCATGCGTGGGGCGTGCCTGATGTGTATATCCTCCAGCGCGGCGGGTGGTCGTCTGATTATGTCATGAAACGTGTCTACCGGGACGCAATGGACGACACGGCCGCCCGCGTGGCGGATCAGATCAACGCCGATATCTCTTCCCGCTTCTTTTCCGGATCCTGATGTGTCCGGCGTGTCCATTTCGTGTCCAGACCATACTGACAAAACCGGCATAATAACAAAAAAAGCGGCGCTTTTGCGCCGCTTCATTTTTTGCCGCAAAACCGCGCCGTTACGTGCTTTTTGAGCTTTTGGCGTGGTTGCGTGATTTCTTCAATTTTCCCGAAAAATGCGGCCGGTGGGACTCGAACCCACTGACTATGGGCACTTTTCCCTTATTTTCCGCGTTTTCTTGGTTTCTCGTGTCCGTGCGCGTGTCCAGAACGTTTCTGCGGGCGTTTTGGCTCCCGTGTGTCCGTTTACACGTCCACGCCGCTTTCGTGCGTCTGGTGGCTTCCTGTGCGCTCTGCGGGCCACTCCAGTCTACCACCCGGCGTTGAACTCCGCAACAAAAAAAGCCCGCGCCGGTTTTTAAGCCGGCACGGGTGAAAAAAGGAGGAAACAGTCAGCGGTCAGTCGCTGCCAGTTTGCAGGCATAGTCAACCCACGGAAGACGGCCGGACTGCTGGAACCCGCCGTCCTTGATGGGACGGAGCCGCACGTCCGCGAACTCCGCGGCGAACTCAACGAAAGCGCCGCCGCCCACGTCGAGGGCTACGTGACCCGGACGCCATAAAAGCGACCCGCAGACACCTTTGGCGGGCGTGGTGATCTCTTCGCACACGCTGATCAGTCTGGACGAGTTCATGTCCAGCTTAACGGACAGGCTGCCCCACGCTTTGCCCTGGGTAAGCCAACAGACGGCGCCGGAACAGTCCGCCACCCGCTTGTAAAGCACATGGGCCACAAGCTCCTCGATTGTGTGCCCGGTGTCCGTCACGTACTTCCGGAAATGGTCCGGATAAGCGTTCCACATCTTCCGGACCATGTTTTCAGCAGCACCGCGCGTTGCCAGATACTCCCCGTTGCCCCCGAAAAGGTAAGCAAAATCGTTACGGTTCGCCATGCACCGGACGGCGTTGGTCCTCACGTAGTCCCAATCGCTCCAGAACTCGTACGCCATCACTCCACCTCCTCAAGCTCCGGCAGCCCTGCCAGCGACGTCAGCAGCGACAGGACACCGGCCAGCGCGGCCGTGCCGGCAACAGTCAGCCAGTCAACGTCTGCAATGCTCACGGCGGCCGGGATGATGGCCAGCGCCGTCTGCGCCACCGTTTTCAGCGCCCGGATGCCGGCAGCGTGGAACCATTCCGGCGTTAGAACTCTTTTCATTGTTTCTCCCTCCTTTAGTCTTTCAGCGGCAGCGCTTCCACCGCTTCCATCACTTTGTCCAGGTATCCGTTACCGCCCAGGCGGACGTGGTATACCCTGTGTTGTTCCTTGATGATCTTCAAGTCCGCCAGCGTGATGTATCCCCGGTCCAGATACTTCCGGGCAAGGTACAGAATACGGTCGTACAAAAGCCACGACACGCCATCCTTCAGCGCTTGGATGTCGTCCCGCTCTTTGTCTTCCTGCCGGTACTTCCGGGCCTGTCTAGCTGTCAGCAGTTGCCCGACGACGGTGACGACCGCCGCCCCAACTCCCCCGCCGATGACGGCGATTAAAATGTCCACGGCCGCCCCCTTTACTGTGCCAGATACGTCAGCATGCCATACGGGCGCGTTCCGGTGGTGTAGCTGTAAACATACACGTTCCCGGCGGCCGTTATGCGGCCATTCATGCACAAGTCGGCCGGGCTGGACGCGGCATTGTTGAAACACACGAAACGCGCCGGGATTGCCGGAATTGCCCCGGCCATAGCGGAAAACAGATTCACTTCACCGCCGGCCGGCATTGTGACAATGCTGTCGGTGTAAAAATAAGCAAAAATCACTTTTCCGACGCGGACCGCGTTGACCGTCACGCCAGGCAGATTTGCGACGAAGAGCTGCGTGTCCCGGTCCACGGTCTCCAGTGCCAGCAGGCGGCCGTCGTACTGCTGCAATTGGGCGATTGCCTGTTCAAAAATCGGGTATTCGTCCTGCGACTCCACGGCCGCGTCGTCGATATTTGTCGGATATACGACCATATTAAAAACCGGGGTGCTGACAAGCTCACCGGCGCTTCCGACCTGCACCTCCACTTCAACGACGCCAGGAACGGCCTGCATTTCTGCCGTCAAGTCAAAAAGGATTTGCGACGCGCTGACGGTGCCCATGATGTAGCTGACCGTGTCGTCCGGTTTTTTGGCATACAACCGGCACACCTCGCCGGCAGCCGGCACCATGACTTGGCCGTTGCTGGTCAGCGTCAGGATGATTCCGCGCCCCGTGTCGCCCTGCTTTCCGATCATGACCGGCACCGGCGTTTCCGTGTTCAGCTCTCGCGTGATCTGCGTGTAGCTTTTCATTTTTGCCCCCCTTTACGTTGTCAGATATGTCCCGAAAATATACACGTTTGTCTGCGCCGACGGTAAGTAAATCCGCGCCGTCGCCGTGTTTTCAATCCACATGGAACCGACCGGGGCATATGGCGAACTTGCGGAGGCGACCGTCAAAACAGCATACTGACCCGTCGCCCGTATCTCTGCCGGAATGGTTACGACGATACTGCCGCCGGTGCCTGTCCTCGTGACGCTGCCGTATATCGTCACGGTATGCCCACTCTTCCAGGCGTGCCAGGTCTGAGACGATACGCCGCTCGCGCTGATTGATGCCCCATAGTCTGTTGCCGTATAGACTGCCGGCAGACTTTCGGTCAGGTTTCCGTTTGCGTCGTACCACTTCAGGCCGTCCTCCGTCAGGGCAAAACGCGGCCGGATTCCGCCCTGCGTGTGGTATATCCCCATGCCGCCCAAAATGGACCCCATAACCACGCGCGGCGACGTGGTTGACGTTCCGCCTATAACCCGGATGTCCTGTTCGCCAATGCTCGTGCTTACGCCGGACTGCGTTGGCTCCGCTGATCCGTTGCCGCTGAACGTCAGCACGGACACACCGCCGGAACGGTATGTCGTCTGTTGGCGTGATGTCGGGTACTGTGTACGCGTTCCGGATGTCAGATAGCGCCATGTGTCCTGCGTCACGATAATCCCGCGCCGTGTGACTTCTGCCTTGTATTCAACATAATTCGTGTAGTTGCCGGTGATGTACGTATACGACCCATGCACCGAGAACGGCGTGAGCGTGTCCGTGTCCGCCTGTATGCTGACAGACCCGCCGGTGATAGTCGCGTTGTTACTGGTCAGGCTGTTCGCCACGACGTTCCCGGCGCTGTCCACGTGGAACGTGCCGGAGCCGTTGTCGATCTCCAGCCCGGTCAGTGTGCCGGCGGTGATGTAGTCCGCAACGATGCCGCCGTCGATCGTGGCCGCCATGGTGTACGGCCCACCGATCCCGGTGGAACTGTGCCCCCACCCTGCTTCATTGAAACGCCAGACGCTTCGCGCCTGCGCTTCGTCCTCTTCGTCCATGATCAGCAGCTCGTACGGCTTCCCGTCTGCGTTCGTGTGCCATACGATAAAGCCGCCATTGACGCCGGTCAGCAGATCCGTTGCCCGTTTAATGTCTTGCTCAAGTGCGGTCGTTGTGACGGCTTCCGTTGCTTTCTCTTCCGCTGCCGCTATTGTCTGCGCAAGCGTGGTCCGCGTGTCCCCGATCTCCAGCGCGTTGTAGCGCTCCGCCAAAACGTTCCAGACCGTCTTCACGACCTTTGCGGACGTTTCCACGCCCAACCGCTCAAAGATAACGCCCACGGTGTCGCACAGCTCCACTTGCTCCGCTGCCGTGTCGGCATACTCCAGCGTGTCGGCCAGGTTCGCAAACGACAGGGAAAGCGACACGGACGGGACGCCGATGGACGCGCCGGCCACGTACTGCTCCGCCGCCGCTCTCAACTGTGCCACCGTCGGCACCGTTTCGAAGTTTTGCGTCATGTCCAGCGGGATCGTGCGTGGGTATGGATAGTTCGCCGCGCTCGGCGCGCTCACCACCTTTTCCGGGAGCTCAACGTAACCGGCGTCCGCCGCGTAAAACGGATAAACCCCGGTGACCGTGTTGGCGATGCTCTCTTCTTGTTTCAGGTCGGTCAGGTTCTTCCCGTACCGGATGACCACGTGGCGGTCCTGCCCTCGCTGGTTCCACAACCGGACCGTGTAGCCGTCGAACTCAAACTCGCCGCCATACGTGTCCAGAATGGATCCACGCACGCCGCCCAACCGCGACCGGATGGACGCCGGCACCGTCTGCGTATACGTCGCCTGCGTTGCCTTGTTCGTCCAGAACGTGAACGGGCACGACTCCGCGGCGTGTGTCTTTAAGCCCGCCAGCGCTCCCGCCGCCGTTCCTGCGGTGAACGGGCCGCACGGTATCAGCGACAGTTGGTAGCTGATGTGCTGCGCCCGGACAGTCACCTGGCCCCCTATGGGGCGGCCGATCATGTAAACCCGGAACGGCTGGTACTGTCGGGCCTTTCCGCAGTACGCCTTGATGACGGCGCCGGTCTTGATCTCCTCAAAGTGCACACCGTCCAGCGGGTAGACCATTTCCAGCTCGTAGGCTCCGTTCCGCTCTTCTGTGACCGTGCACGAGATAGCGTCCGAAAGCCCGCCGCGCCCGTTGCTGGTAAACGTTGTGGCGTTCGGTTCGTAAATGATCGGGATCATAATGTCCACCACCGGGGCGTGATCTCCACCGCCGTTATGTCGCCGGTAAAGCTGATGCCCGTCGTCCCTTCCTCAAGTATCGGGAAAGACTGGATCCGCACGTCGCCGTTGCAATTAACCGAACCGCGGAAACAGTCACCCGTGTCGCTGTCGATGTCCACGTAGTCCGTCAGCGCGTCAATATACACGATCATGTCCCCGACGTACAAAACGCCCGCCCCCGTGCCGTACACACGAATCAGCGGGCGCGCCGGCAGGCCGGACGGGTTGACAAGCGTCACCGGACTTTCTGACCGGATGCGCTGCTCCCCGATCCGGAGGAACCGTTCCGGCCGGCATGAGAAGGCAAGCGTGCAAAGCCCGGACGTGCGGAACGCCATGGACTCCGGCACCAGCGCGTCTTCAAACGTGGCCAGGCTGAACACGTCCACGTTGTAGGAATCCTCAAGCCGCTGGTACCCCTTCGGCACCCGCCCGAACGTCTGCCGCGCGTACGCGATCCGGGCGGGATAATTGGCCCCCGGCAGGTATGCCAGGTATTCTTGCCGGCGCTCCGACCATCTGCCGTTGTCCATGTGCAGGACACCGTTGCGCCCCGGAACGGTCACGGCTTCAACGTCGCGCGCCGCGATCTCATCCACGTTGCCGCCATAAATGACGATTTGACGGTCCAGCGTGTTCACGCCATCAGCTCCGCCGAACCTCAAAAAATGACTTGTCACGCCCACGCCTGTCTCCTTTCGTCAACCTGCTGTTGGATAATGTCGGCCACGTCTTTCGCTACCGCACGCGCGAGCCGCTCTTCATCCATACCGGGCGACGGGGTGACGGTCACGTTTATCGTGATAGCCGGCGCCTGCTGCTCCAGCGGCGTCACACGCGCCCCGCGGGGTAGCTGCAACAGTTCCGGGCCGGCTTCGCCCACGATCGCCGCGCCGGACTGCTCAACGTCGCCGCCACGGGCAAGGAGCGGGATTTGCGGGGCCGTTACCTCCGGGATATTAAACCCGAACGAACTGACGCCGGTAAGATCGCTCACCCACTTCGGCACGTCGATTTTTAAACCGTTCAGGGCACGGATCACGGAATTTATGCCGCTCGTTATCCCTCTGATAAATCCATTGATGATGCCCACGATGGTATTGACCGGGGTGCGGATCACGGTGACGATGCCGTTCCAGATGCCGCTGATGTACTCTTTCAGCCCGGCCATTGCCGTCTTTATATCTCCGGAAAAAACGCCCTTAAAAAACGTTATTACGCCGTTAAAGATCGGTTTGAGGCTGTTGTTCCACAACGTCTGCACGAACTGCCAGGCGGCGTTCAAAACGGGCTTGATGTTTTCGTTCCAGATGCCGGCAATTATGCCGGCCATTTTCTGCACCCACTCCCACACGGTTTCGATGGTCGGCCGGAGCGTGTTTTCCCATATCTCCTGAATAGTGTCCACCGCGGAAGACACGGCTTCGGAAATGATAGGCCAGTACTCGTTGAATTTATCAGTCAGCCACCCCAAAACCTCGCCGGCTTTTTCCATCACGACCTGAACGACGCCAAACACGGTCTCCATGGTGCTTTGGATTTCCGGCATGTGCTCAAGTACCCAATCCAGGACTTGTTGGATAATGGGCATCACGGTTGCGCCGAGCTGGTTTGTGACGGCTCCGAAACTTTGCTGCACGTCGCTCATGGTGTCGCCCAACGTAACGCCGGCCGCCACCGCGTCCTCGCTCATGACGATACCCAACTCGCCGGCGCGATCCATCAGCCCCTGAAAGTCGTCACCGGACTGTGCCAGAATGGGCGACAGGTTGTAGGCCACGGTGTCCCCGAAAAGCTCCGCCGCTTTCGCGCTGCGCTCTTCCTCTGTGCCCAGGGCCATTATCTGCGAGAGGGCGTCTTCCAGCCCAATGTCGGTCCCCTCCAGCTTCTTCGCGGCGCGCTCAAGTGTGCCCATCTCAACGCCGGACTGCCCGGCGGCGTATGCTAATTCCTGATAATAGTCAGTTGAAACGCCCATCCGGAGGCTGCCTTTGTCCACTTCGTCGGCGGCCTTTGCTGCGTTGTTTGCCATGCCCACAAGTGCGGCGGCGCCGGCAGCGGCAGCCGAACCGACGGCCAGAGCCGCCTTGCCGGCCTTTTCGCCCATGCTCTTTAAGGACAGGCCGGTCCCCTCTGCTTTTTCGTCTGTCTTGGCGAGGGATTCGTTCGCTTTGTCGGTGTCAATAAAAACAGACCCCACAAGTTTAAAAATATCCACGGTTTACGACCTCCCCATCCGCGCGTCCAGTTCGGCCATGATAACGTCCGCCGGCCGCCAGTCTACGTTGGCGCCGGTCCTCTCGTCATAGTATTCGTCGAACTGCACCACCTTTATGTCGCCCCGGTGCATGAACGGCAGCAGGGCGTCCCACTCGTGCTTGACGCGCTCGCGCTTGTTCAGCTTGTCGGCGCACTCATACACGGCCAGACCTTTGTCCGCGTCCATGTCCAGCAGCAGGGCGGCCCCGCCGCCATATCGTCGCAATATCAGGTCGTAGAACTGCCCTGGCCCATCAACCGCGACACTGACGCGAAAAAACGGCGCACCGTTTCCGGGTTGGTGCAGTCCTTGTACCATTTGCCAACGGTGTCCGCGAACTCTTCCAGGTCCATGTCGGCCACTTCTTCCGGCGTCAGCTCCAGCGGCCCGGCGATGAACTCGTACAACATGGACTCGGCACGCTTACCGCTCAAGCGCTCCAGCGTCAAAAGGATAAAATCCCAGCCGATGTCGTTGGCCTGCACGTTTCCGCCTGCCGCTTTCACTTGCTCCGCTATTTCCCGCACCTCTGACCGGATGCCCGCTTCCGTAAGCACACGGACGAACGCCGGCACGTCGCTTGTCTTCAATTTCCGCACTTTTTCGCCCTCCTTCGTTTAATGCCAAAAAAGGGCAGGCCGTTTCCGGTCTGCCCTCATGTTTTCGCCCGTCAGGTGGTGGACACCGCCGGGTAGTAGCTCGCCACGTTGGTCAGCATGGTCAGGATGTTCATGGTCAGCGTTGCCACGCTGTCCGTGATGACCACGCGGTCCACAACCGGCCCCATGTCGTCGTCGGCGTTGATCTGCCGGAACGTGCGGGTCACGTCAAAAGAGCCGCCGCCGCGCGTCAGGGCGACGGGCTGGTCGTCGATGTAGAAACGGCCGGCGCCCAGCAGGATTTCACCCGCCCCGGCGGTGACCCCGTCTTCCAGCTCGATCGTCCACGGCTCGGTCGTGTCGCTGATGTGGTTGTTTGTGTTCGTGTAGGCCGCCGTGAAAACGATCTGCGGCACAACGTCGTTTTTCTCGGCAAACGCCCACGAGATGTTCCCCATGTTGATAGCGTGCGCCAGCGTGATCGTGACCATCTTCCCCGCTTTGGTAAAACCTTCCCACTTTACGGACTTAAAATCGGTCGTCAGCACCGTCCCGGTGCCCTGTAACGTTACTGCTGCCATAATCTGCCTCCTGCGTTGCTGTTGTAGTTCTGCGCCGTGATACGCACGACCACGTGCGCGATGTCGTGGTCCGTGTCCTCAACTTGGAACACGTTGGCCTCGTAGAACGTCGGCAACACTGCCGACTGCGGGGCGTTCCAAAAAGCGAAAAGGTCCGCCACCGCGTCCCCGATCTCCCACGCGCTCCGGTCGTCCCTTGTGAACACGTGCACGTCCACCGTGTAGTCGTCCCGGCCGTGCTCCAGCGGGACGATGTTGGAAAACAAAAAGACGACGTGCGGAAACATTGCGTCGTCGTTGGCCTTTCGGTAACTTATCTCGGCAATGTTGTAGCGCGTTTGAATTTCCCGGAGCCGGCTGTCAACGACCCGCCGGACCTCATTCGTCGCTGTCTCCGTCATAATCCCCCTCGTCGATCTGCGCGGCCAGCGCGGCCGCTTCTCCGTTCAGGCCGTCCAGATATTGCGACTCTATGCGGACGATTTCCGCGATATTGTCCTGGGCGGCGTGTGTCAGCAGTCCCAACCGTGGAACCCTGCCGTCGTGTGTGCCGAACTCTTGGAAATAGGCGTAAAACCCCGGCACTTTTCCGGTCTTCAAGCCCACCTGGACACGCGGCGCGGTCGTCTTCGGGCCTGCGATGACCTTGTACTTCGTCGCCTTTCCTGCTTCTCCGGTGTGCCGCTTGAATTTCTCATAAAACGACCCCCGGAACGTCCGGGCGATGAACTTTCCCACATCACGCAACGCCGCGCGCGATAGCTCGTGGATATAATAGCCGGCCGCGTCCACGTCGGACGTGTAGGTCACTTCTGTCCGCCCGTTTTTATAACTCAACTTCGTCACGGACTTCGGCGCGCTCAACGGTCCACCCCGCGGTAGCACGTCAGCTCCAGCGCGTCGCCTTTCCTGAACGTCCGCAAAACAGACAGGCGCACCGGATCGGAACGCCCGAACGGCACGTACTCCACCACCTCTTCGGCGTTATAGTCCAGCCAGTTCGTAAGCAGGAACTTTGTCTCCGGCTTGTACCCGACGGCCATGGCTTGGTATGTCTCCGCCATGCCGACACTGTACTCGTCGGCCATGACTGTCCGGCGCTCTTCCGTCACGATCAGGTCCCCGTACTGGTCCGGCGCTTTGCTCTGCTTTATCAGGTCAAGCTCAACCCACACCCGGCAGCACCTCCATTCCGTACGCCCGGCTCTCCCGCATCTGCCCTTTCTGCATGTCGTAGGCTGCTTTCAGTCGGTCAAAGTCGTCCGGGCTGCCAAACATCATCCGGCAGTATGTGACCACGGCCGTCCGGGTCAGCGGGTCGTCCACCGTGTAGTCCGTCACGGTGCCCTCCGTCTCCACCGGTGTGTACGTGATGACGGCGCCGGCGTGCTGGATGTCGGCCAGCGCGGACGCGATCAGCTCCAAAAGCTCCTGGTCGTAAATGTTCGTCCCGATCCTCATGGCCGTCTTTACTCTCGCCAGCATTGTCTCCACCTCCCGAAAAAGGGACGGCCACACGGGCCGCCCCTCCAGTCTGTCAGCCCTTCTTGGGCTTGCGTGTGCTCTTCTTCTTCGGTTTCTCATCCGTCGGCAGCTCTGCCGGCTCCAGCACTTCCAGTGCTTCTGCCACTCCCGCGGCGATCAGCTCCGCCAACCGCTCGCCGGTAACGTTCAGAACCGTCCCGGCAGGGTAGAACGCCTGCGTGTACTTGTCAACGAACGGAACCGTGGCCAGCGCTTTCATGGTCAGGCGTTGGTCGGCTTGGCCAGCAGCGCGAACGCAAACGGGGCCACGGCGCCAATGCCCACAAGCTGACGGCCGACGAACTTGACCAGATCCTGTTCGGCCAGGGAGTAGTCGTCGCGGATGATCTTGACGTCATCGCCGGCCGGGAAGTTGGCCTGTGCGCCGACTCTGAGGTCGCCAACGATGCCGTACACCTCACCGGCAGCGGCGGCGGAGTACGCTTTCAGGGTGTTACAAAAGACGACCGGGCGACCCTCGAACGGATCATAGTTGAAACCGCCGGCGGCCTGCGCGGCCTTAAAATCAGCATAGGTCAGCTTGTTCATGATGATGACCGGATCGGACGCGGCATCGGACAGGTTGGCGATGCCGTTGGCCACGGCGGTCAGCGTCGGGGCGGTCGTGATCTTCGCGGCGGCGGGCGCCTCATCGGTGGACGCTGCCGGCAGCGCCTTGATCTTTCCGATCAGGATGGCGGCGGCGGCCTTGACGATGTGGTAGGTCAGCTCGTCGTACACATAGTCCACGACGTCCTCGTTCTGGTCGATGGCTTCGGTGGACACGGTGATCCATTTCTTCACGCTCTGCGCGGTCAGGTCCACGATGCCCATGGTGACGGTCTGCTCGTCCGGGGCGTCGGTGCCTTCCACATGGACGACGGCGCCGGTGGCGGACGCTTCAAAGCCGATCTTGACGTTGCCCTTCAAGTAGGACTTGTTGACGCGGCCCATGATCTCGTCGTTTTCCCATGCGGTGCGGATTTTCTCGCCAACGTAGTCCGGGACAGGCACCTGGCCGCCCGAGGTGGCGTTGACGGAAAGCAGGGCGCGGCACTCGCTGTCGTCGCCGGTGATGATGAACTTGGCAAAGGCTTTCTTGTACTCAGGGGTGTTTCTGACTTCCATGGTGTTTTTTTCCTCCGTGGTGATCTTCCGGGACTCCTTCCCGGTGTTGATGACTTCGCGCACCTGGGCGGCGCGCTCTTCCGCTGCGTGCTGGATGGCGGCGGCGCGCTTCTCCAGCTCTTCTTCTTCGTCATTCAGGCCGCGGACCTCTTCTTCCAGCGCGTCAAGCGCTTCCGCTTCCGCGGTCTGAAGCTCGGCGTCGATCTCCGCGCGGCGCGTGGTGATCTCGGCCAGGCGGGCTTCAACGTCCGCCATCTTCATTTCGTCGATCTTCATTTTGACCTCCTGTTGGCGTTCATGATCCGGATCCGCTGCACCTTCTCGGCACGCTCGCGCTCTCTCCGGCGCTGCTCTGCGATGACTCCCTCCCAATAGCTGCGCGCGCTGATGTCGGTGTTCGGGTTTGCCGGCAGGCTGACGGCGGAAACGTCGTAAACCTTGCGGACCTTCAGGATCGTTCGGGTGTGCGTCTTTTCGTTGTAGCTCTCTTCCTCAACGGTGAAAGCCCAACTCATCTGCGTCACAAGACCCGCGTTGATAGCTTCCCACATCTGCCGGCTTTCCTGAGTGCTGGACAGGTCCGCCTGGATGTAAAGCCCCTTCTCGTTTGGCTGGACGGTCAGCGTCCCGTTGGACAGGCGCGCGTATACCATCCCGGTGTGGTTGTAAAGCATGATGACGTCCGACAGGTCCGCGCCGGTCAGCGCGTTCTTGTCGATCTGCTCCATGTACTTCACGCCGTCGAACTCGTAAAGCACGTAGGGGTCGTCGAACGTCGTGGCGTACCCCTCCACGCGGTAGTCGTTCGCTTCTTCGTCGTCCCGCTTGATTGTCCGGAACTGGATGTCCGGCAGCATAACGACGCGATACTCGCGGTCGCTTTTAATTGCCATTTTCGTCCCCCTCCTCTGTGGTCTGGTTGGCGTCATAGTATTCCCCACGGATCGGCAGGCGGTCGCCGCCGGTCGTAAGCGGGGCATAATTAAGCAGCTCGCGGCCCTCGTTCACGGTGATAAATCCGCGGTCACTTAACTGTGCGATAAAATTGATTTTCTCTGCCGTGCTCATGTACTGCAGACGGTTTGCGGCAGCCACGACCCGGTTCCCGTATCCCTGCTCCACATCAGAAAAAAGCATTTTTGTCAGGACTTCGGAAAACTGGATGGCGAACGGCTCTATGCACCCGTCATAGAACGCGTCAAGCTGGGCGCCAACGGCCCGGTTCTGCATCACGTCTTCCGATACGCCAAAATAGTTACTTACGTTCTTGACGATCAGCGCGACCTCATCCGCCGGCACGGTGTAGGGCTTGCTCGTTATTTGCTGGATGCTGTCGTACGTGTTCGGGAAAAGCAAAAAGCCGCCGGCGTCGTCCGAAAAGTTGCGGGCGGTAAAGTTCTTTTGCTCTTGGGCTAAGTCATCCGCGTCCTTCCAGTTGGTCAGGCGGGCCATAAACCGGAACGACGCCGCAGACTTGATTCCCTCCTTGATGCCCTGCCGCTCCATTTCGATCAGATCCAGCGTGCTGTCCAGGGCGGCGTTGGTTTCCCCGAAAAAGTCATCCCTGTACTGGTGGCGCGTCATGACTCCACACCGGGAAAGCTCAACGGCTCCAACGTCCCCCGTGCTGAACTGGTACTCCAGCCACTCAACGCCGCGCCGGTCCTCCAAAATGCGGCACTTACTCGGCAGCGCCGGCCATAACCCCACGATGTCCCCGTCGATGTTCAGCACGGGAACGATGAAAAGGGTGTTTTGCATGTCCAGGATGGTGCTGCACCGGTACACGAACTGGGACCACGTTTGCCACTCGTTCGGCCTTTTCCGCAGGATCGTTTGCAACTGTGGCTTTGCCGCGCCCTCAAGCGTTATTTTCAGCTTGCTGATGTGGCGCGCCCTTGCGTCGATTGCCGACCGCACGAGCTCCGATTCGTAAAGCGCCCCGCGCCACCTGTGGAAAGCCGGGTGGTAAGCTGTCAGCGTTTTAAAATAGTGCCGCGCTTCCTGCTTCTCCCGGTACGGTCTGAAAATCTTTTCAAACAACGACATACCCCGTTACCTCTTCTCGTTCTTCAACTGTCCGCCGATTTCCTTGTACCATTTCTGCCGGACCGTCATGGCATCCAACAGGGCGGCCATTCCGTCGATCCGTTGTGTGGCCGCCACCTTTATCAGCTTTTTCCTGTTCGTCTCGCTGTTCAGCTTCAGGGCGGCGTTCAAAAGGTGGATTTTCAGCAGGTCATTGTTGCCAAAATCGAAAGCGCCGTCCCGGATCAGTCCGTCCACCTCATTTATGACCGGCGTCAGGTTTTCGCCCTGATACACGTCGTCCATCTGGAACCCGTACGCCCTCAAGTCCTGCACCAGATAACTTGCGCTGTACCGGTCGTACCCGACTTTCAGCGGGTAAAGTTTGAAACGCCCGACCATATCCGCGAACCATTGATAGCAGTCACGGTAGTCCACAAAGTTGTCCCCGGATAGCGACAGGAACCCGCGCCGGACGTAGGCCATGTACGGCACGCCGTCGCGCGCTGTCGCTTCCTCCACACGTTCGGACGGGATCCAAAAGTGCGCCAGCGTGTAAAGTTTGCCGGCGCGCTCGATCACTATGACCGCCGCCGTCAGGTCGGTTGTCTGCGACAGGTCAAGACCGCCCACGCAATAGCAACGGCTGAACTGCTCCGGCGTCAGCTCGTTCCCGGAAAAGCACCGGGCCACGTCTTCCGTGTTCAACCATGCCTGGCTGCTGTTCTGCTTGATGTTGCAATACTTGGTCAGGAACTCCGCCTTCTTACTGAGCGACTGCTCCGCCACCGCGATCTCTTCCAACAGGTAGTCCACGGACACGGACACGCCCAGGTTCGGGTTGCTCTTCCTTAGCTCGTTAATGTCTGACCATTTGCCGGGGTCGTCTATCATGTAAAGGACCGGCAGCAGGCGGCGCTCTTTACTGTCGCCCAACAGAAACCGGGTGGCCCTCTTCATGATCTCGTCAAAAATGCCGTCGTTTATGTATCCGCTTGTGCTCATGGCCAGCAGCAGCGGCTGCCGGCGCGCGCCGAAACTGGATTTTATGACCTCATAAAACTTGAGGCCGGCGTCCCCGCTCCAGCTCGCGATCTCATCAGCCACGCACAGGCTGACGTTCAGGCCGTCGGACTTCTTCGCGGAAAACGCCAGCGGCTTCGCGGTTGTGTTCGTCTGTGCGATGTAAATGTCGGTCCGGCGCTTCTGCGCCAGCTCGTTCAGCTCCGGCTCGTGCAGGATCATTTGGTGGAACGCTTCAAAGCAAAGCGCCGCCTGCTCCAGCTTCGGCGCTGCAAAGTACACGCGCCCGCCATACTCGCCATCCAGAAAAGCGCAATACTCCGCAATGGCCGCGGCCAGCAGCGTCTTCCCGTTCTTCCGGGCAATCACTAGGAACACTTCCCGGAACTGACGAGCCCCCGTGTCGTCTACGATCCCAAAGATCAGCGACACGAGGGCCTTTTGCCATGTCTCCAGTGTTATCAGTCCGGGGGCGAGCGCTCCTTCGTGATGGTGACAAAAGCGCTCTATAAACAACACGGCCGCCTGGGCTTTCTTGTGGTCATAAAAAAACGCTTTGGACTCCAACCCGCGGACGATGTATTCGTATATTCGCCGCACCCACTCGCCAACGGTCGCCGTGCCGTCCTTGATCTGCTGGTAGTAGTCCAGGATGTAGTTCTTCATTCGTCAGCTTTAAGGCTCTCAAGCAGGGCCGCCAGCTTCCCGCCGCCCTTCTCTTCTTCCGTAAAACTCCGGATGATGTTGATAAGCGTAGCCACGGTTCCGTTGGCTGCCGTGGCCGTCTTGTTGTACTCCGTGATTGCCGGGTTTACCGTCAGGTTCTGCCGGCCCTTCACATACTCCTTGGTTACGGTTGCCCCGTATTCCTTGATGGCCGCTTCCAGCGACTGCAACGCCGCCATCTGCACTTGGTAGCGCTTGAACGTCGTCACAAAAAAGAAATTAGACGACACGCCGCGCTCCTGCGCCTGCTCGATGATCTCGTTGGCCTGCTCTTGCAGGGTCTGTTTCGTCTTCATCGTCGCCCCTTATTCAAGCCCGGCGATTATCTCCCGCTCACGGTCAGACAGTTCCCACACGAGGGTGCCGTCAACCGGAACGCCGCGCGCGTCCAGGCTCGCCAGGTATCGTTTCTTTGCGCGCTCTTCTTCTTCTTCTTCTGCTTTCAGGATGCCGTCCGCGTAACGCTTGGCGGCGGCGTCCCCTATCAGATAGCCGGAACCGAAGATGCTTTTGCCGTACTCCTTCTGCGCGTCCAGCTCTCCGATCCGGATGGACTCGCCGGCGCGGATGGTCAGCTCCACGCCATAATGCGACAGGCGGCCGACTCGCGTTGCCGTGACCACGTGCGCCGGGTACTCGTACTTCGGCACCTGCTTTGTGATCCCGGCCCGGAACTCCGCCACGGCTGCCGTCATGGCGTCATAGAGCTTCGGGTACGTGCGGATCCTGATGTCCGCCGGCTCCAGGTTTGTCAGCATTGACGTGTTGACGTTGGCGCCGTTCTCGTAGAACACCCCAACGTCCAGCGGTATCGCGCAACAGTCAGCAGAGGCGCCGTTGAACAATGTCAGCGTCGGCGCAAACAGGAAAAAGCCGATGCCCCTGTCCATGTAAAACCGCACGATCTCGGACAGTATCGAAAAGGGCGGATTGTCTACGACGACCGCGCCGGGCGCGTACTCTTCCGCCTGATAGTCACCGCCGGGGTAGAACGGGCGGACGAACGTGGAGCGGTCCTTGTGGTACGTCTCCGCCACAAATTCCGCCACCGCGTTGTATACGCTGTCCGGCGTGTAGCAGTCGTCGGTCGTTTTCTTCTGCTCGAACTTGTCCAGGAACTCGTTGTATTCGTCGTTCCCTTCCTCGCGGCTCGTGTCGTTCCGGTTCTCCCTGTCGAACCAGTCCGCGTTGCCGCCTGCGTCCATGTCCGGAAAGTCAAAGCCGGTGAGGGTGATGTCGAACGCTGCCGCGTCCAGCTCTCCCAACTCCTCGAAAACGAGGGGCATGTTCCACCCCCCCATCTCTGTCAGCCGGTTGTCTGCCAGAATGTACGCCCGGCGCTGTTCCTCCGTAAGATTCTCAACGAAAACGCAGGGCACCTTGTCCAGCCCGATCTTCTGCGCCGCCATCACGCGCCCATGGCCTGCGATGATGTTTCCGGACTTGTCGATCAGGCACGGCGACAGGAACCCGAACTCCTTGATGGATCGGGCCAGCCGGTCAACCTGTTCCGGACTGTGCGTTTTCGCGTTTCGTTCGTATGGCTTTAACTTGCTAAGGGCTACTTCCTGCAACTTTGCAATTTTCGCCACGTCTTTCCCTCACTTTCCAAAACCCGTGCCCGTTCCCGGTCAGTCAGAGAAAAG
>Ga0326512_10000911_pt1 | contig 24479 bp, 27 predicted proteins | sample 1_2617_0518_D_FD_203652 | JGI IMG/M metagenome (GOLD analysis project Ga0326512, IMG submission 203652) | Bovine rumen microbial communities from UC Davis, California, United States - 1_2617_0518 | ecosystem: Host-associated > Mammals > Digestive system > Stomach > Rumen | place: USA...
ACGGGCTGAAGCAACATAGCTTGAGCTTGCTTTCTCGTACCCCTTAATACCAAGTATCTCTGCGCAAATCAAACTGCCGTTCTCCTCTTTCGATTTGGCCAGCAGGTCCTGCACCACCTTGTAGCAGGCACTCTTGCCTTCGCGGTCGCTACCTTCAGTCTGTCCGCAGTCCAGACCCACCAGCATCACTATCCCCGAAACAGCGCCGCACATCATGCGCATACGGCCCACGCCTCCGCCAAATCCTGCGGCTATCTTCTTGGCCAGTGTGTCGTCTAGCCCATACAGATCGGCAAACGCCGCCACCACACTCTGGCAGCAGCCATAGCCGGCCATAAAAAAATCTACTGCGTGAGCTACTCTCTCGTCTATTTCAATATCTGTCATAATTAATATATCGCTTTAAAATTCTTTGTATCTATCAGGTGTCTGTCAGTCATCTTGATGTCGGGGATTACTGGCAGACACATAAATGCCATCGTGATAAATGGCAACTTCATCTGTCATCCTATCTTATTCACCAGTTCCTGTATGCCCAGCACATTGCCTATCTCGTGCGGGTCGGCCACTACACCTATTGTACCATGACTCACCGCTATACGTGCAAACTTATGCGGCACCATCATGCTACTCTCTATGTGCACATGACTATCTATAAATCCTGGCATCACGTAGGGCCAGGGCTTCTCTTGTTCGGGCAGCGTACTGCGTTTTACCTCAGCGATTTTTCCATCCCTGATCACCAGTTCGCCGTCATATATCTCGCGGCTCACCACGTCAACTATATGTCCTTTCACGCTGTTCATTCTGTTTCCTCCTTATCTATATTTAACGTCCTACCACCCTGATGGCAGCACGATGTTCTCCACTTCATGCGCCTTGGCAAACAGGGGCGATATCTCCTCGTTGGTAAAACCTGCGATACCGCAACCCACACGAGTTACTAGGAACGTCAGGTCCGGTCGTGTTTTAGCAAACTCTATGAACTCATCCACATAGGGTTTGATGGCATCTACGCCCCCGTGCATTGTGGGAATGCCGTAGCTCTGTCCTTGCAGCCCAACGCCCAGCCCCCAGATAGCACCAAACTTACGGTAAGCCAACAAGGCGGCCCCGCCACCATGCGCCCCAGCCAGGTTACTACCAAACACAAACACCTCGTTCTCACCAAGCTCCGTTATCCGGTCCGGCGTCACTCTTTTCTGTTCCATATACTTGTATTTAGAAAGTCATCGCTGCAAAGATACGACTTTTTCTTTATAAATTCTTTTGTATTCGCAAAAAAGTTGTATATTTGCAGCGATGTTTGAAGACGAGATCAAAGAATACGAGAGCATCCGAAAGGAGTATCAGCAAAAGATAGCCGATAGGATGGGTAAGAAACAGTGGATGGAATATAACGAGATTCTGTTCTCTGCGCATTCTTGTGCTATCGAGGGTAACTCGTTTACGGTTGATGATACTCGCATTCTGCGTGAACAGGGCATGGCCATGATTCCTGTTGGTCGTTCATTGTTGGAGTGTACCGAAATGGCCGACCACTTCCGTGCATTCGACTACATGGTTGAAAACTTGGAACATCCATTTGACGAGGCCCTACTGAAAGAGGTTAACCGTTTGGTAACCGAGCACACCATTGCTTATCGTGCTCAGGGTGCCATTGCTGGTGAATACACTACCGAAGATATGGCGGCAGGTGACACGGTATTTGGCGACCACGAAACGCTGATAGCACGAGTGCCCAGTTTGATGGCATCTACCCAAAAGGCTATCAATGAGAATCAGCATCCGATGATAGTTGCAGCGAAGTTCCATGGCTATTACGAATACCTGCACCCGTTCCGCGATGGCAATGGTCGTACAGGTCGTTTGTTATCAAACTTCATCTTGCTTCGTGCCGGTCACCCCTTGTTGATTGTGAAGCTTGAGGATCGTTCTGCGTATATCTCTGCATTAAAGAAAATCCGTACAGAGGGTACTGACGAGTTCCTAGTTTCATTCTTCTTCCAAACCGCCATCAAACGCATGAAAGACGAACTTGCCCAAAAGCGCAAGAACAGCATCCCTACGATGTTCTTCTAGGGGAACTTGCTACTGATGATATGTATTCTGCAATGGTTATTACTGTCTGATAGATTAAGGTTATTCACGAAATGAAGAAAAGTAGTATTTTAGAGGCAAGACGTAAGTTGGTTAATCCCGAAGTCCAAAAGAAGGTAGACCTCGCGTTCCAAATCATAGATCGCAATCACGAGATTCTCGTGGAAAAGGAACTTAAACAGAAGGATGCCGATTCTGTGCCATCTACAGAGCTCTGATTGCCAGGATGGACTTTACACAGGCTACCTGACGATGAGTCTCAGCGCCCCGTCTCTAATATATTCTTAACAGGATTTGCATAAATACCTAAAAAAATATCCTTTAATGTATCTATGTCGTTCTCGTATTGATCAAGTTTCGATAAATGTTTCTCAAATCGATTCTTTTCTTCATGGGTATACCTATCTACGAAACGCTGCTGACCATATAGAATATCATATGCAATATAATTATTGGGCCAAAGTTTATAGGCACTCAAAATTCTTTGATCTATTAGTTTAGCGACTTTTTTATGGTATTCATTATTTGTACAATCATTAAACATAACGAGATCTTCTTCCGTAATAATTGGGCAAAACTGAAAGTGAACACGTCCTTTGAATTGCAAGATTCCAGTAAGAATACTATTCAAATCTTCTCCAGGTTTCTTGATATATTTAATATTTCGGCTCTCGTACAGTTCAATAGCTTTCAAAATATCGCACGATTCCCATTCATACGAAACAGAAACCGGAACAATATTCAATTCTTTTAAAGCACTAATTTTGTCATCTGCTTTACTCATGCAAAACATTTTTATTATGCCTTGGTCCGTTTGGTCATTTCCGTCTTTTGTTCGTCCATTTCTTTGAGCAATCCAAACTGATTCTCCGCATCCAACAATCACATTCCTAATATACTCTGATAAATGAATGGAACTTTTGTAGAATTCTCTTGCACTATTTCCAGGCCTTTCAACACGAAACATTTTATTTGACTTTCCAATATCTACAACCAACTGATTCATCATGAGGTTAGCTCCGAATGTTATTTGCGCTGTTTCCATACCATGATCTACCAACACATTCTGCAATAAGGAAGCATCCAGCATAATATCACGATGATTACTAACAAATAAATATGGGGTTCCTTTTTCTAGTACATCCATACCACCACATGTAAAATTGGTAATACTGTTTTTTATGATTCTTTTATTAACATCATACATCACACCATATTGGAACTCTTTAATCGTATTAAAAGACAGCAGAATATTTTTCACTTCTTCTACGTTTTTATCTGGGAATACGAAAGAAGACAATACAGATAATGCCGAACTGGAGGCTATTCGCATCATCGCAGCAGGGATTTCACTATCATAATAGGGACGAATATCGTCGAATTTTTTATCCATATGAACGTTCTAATTTACAATTATGTTTAATACCTCAATTATAATAATGTGAAAACTCTTTAGATAATATCTTGCCGAGTCTTTCGCCTGTAAGCATTGACCAAAATTTAATCTTTGCAAGTTTTGAGCCTGGCATAAATAATGGTTCCTTTCCTCCGGAAAGCTCTTCTATTTGCAAGCGAACTACTCCAGACTTGTCAACAACCTGTGCATCACAGATAATATAGCCTTCTTTTGTGATAGTATTAATTGTAACAACAATAGTATACAATGCAAAATTATAATCCCCTATGCTATAGTGCTTCCCCAAAGCATAATTAGCCGAGTTTTTCATTTTCTTGGCAATGAATTTCTTATCTTTTTTCCAGTCTTTCTCATAATCACAAAATTCGGCTTCTGTCATTCCAAATATTAAAGCTTTTGAGAAATCAACATCAAAGTTCATTTTCACCCCTGACATATCTTTCGGGAGCGAATTCTTGATTACAGTTTGTGCAGACAAATTAATTGCCGCCAAACAAAAGAGCGAAAAGAATGTTAATACTTTTTTCATTTGCACTTAGTTTTAGGGATTTAAAATAACAATTATCTAACAAGGAGGCACCTCCATCTGATTTTTGTATGAGGATCTTATCGTTTTAATTTGTTTCTCGTCACATAAATGGATATGAAGGTTCTGGGGAAGAGGGACACAATTATTAGCAATCGCAACATTGTCCTCGTCGCATTCATAAGAATGAACATCCAATTCTGGATGAACAAGAGCGAACAATAATGGGAACTGCCCACAACCCCCATTTAGAATAGCGACTTCGTTTGTATCCTTTTTATTAGGAACATATCCATCTATCCACGGCTTGAAGTTTTTGCATTTTTTCAACATCTTACGAGTTTCATGCTCAATCCATCCTCCTTTATATGTGTACTTATAAATTATATAGTCACAATAGTAATCTGTTGTTGCAATTCTTTGTTTCAACTCTTTTAGATGATTCATGTATAACAAATGGAATTGGTGCGCTATTTGCTGATCGGTAGCCCCATATTCATCCAACTGCTGAGAGGACATTCTGCTACCAATCTCGATATCAATAGTCCCTTTGGATGCAAAAGCGCTTCCCTTGGGCATAACATGACCTACCCCATGAATAAAAACAGGCAAAATATCAGCCCCAATCTCACGGGCTATATAAAAAGCACCTTTATGAAAACGAGTAATCTGTTCATGATTTCTCTTTCCTTCCGGGAAGATAACAACATTGTACCCCTTTTCTACAGCATCAGAGATTTTTGCTTTTAAAGAATCCATAGGTTGATTTAAATTAATGAATCCTGCCAATTTGAAGAGAGGGTGCACTATTGGGTTATTCCAAACTTTTTCACTTATCAACACTAAAATATGTGGACTAAGTGCCAGCATAATGATAGGATCCAGTATCGATTGATGATTGCTTATCAACACGCTTCCACGCTTAAAAGTTTCGTTATGTTTGTTGTGGATTTTAAACTTAACTCCACATATATTATTTATATTAACTTGCATTGTTCTATATATTATTCGATGGAACCATATCGTATTTTTTTCTTTTCTCCATGGCAAAAACTTAATAACATATCCAATAATACAGCCATAGAATAATTCAAACAAATAAACTGCAGTACAATAGGTTGTTCGAATGATTTGCTCCATAGTAACAGGAGTATACCTTATATGGTTGTCGGTTTTTGTAAGCCAGTTAAAAATCATTTGAGGAACTACCCATGCCATTAATACGACGGTTAACATTCCGACAATAGTAACCTCTGCAAGAGAATGTAGTGCAGGATGCTTAGCAACAATCAATGACCCCATACCAATAAACATTATAAGTGCAGAAATGATAATACTATTTTTATACGATGGCAGTAGTTTCTTTCTATATGCATATTCATTTATCAATCCGTCTGTCATAAAAATAGTATAGTCATCACCCTGACCAAATATAAAGGTTGCAAGAATGACATTAACAATATTGAATTGCATGCCGCAGATATTCATAATTCCCAATATCCAAATCCATCCTACAGCCATCGGCATAAATGCAAGCAAGCTTAATTCAAACCTTCCAAATGAAATCCATAAGAAGATAAAAACAATAAATCCGCAAGCAAAACCAATATAATTAAAGTCATTTGACAAAGCATTTGCAACAGAGCTATTCATACCAACGAAATCAAAAGAGTAACCTTTGGTAGCATTTTCGTTGATAGTTTTCTCAATGTCTACAACATTACTACCTCCAACATCAATTACGTCAATCACAGACTTTTTTCCAGTACTTCTACTAAACGAACGGCTTAATAAGGTAGAAGTCAAAGGCTCAAAATAATCAAAAGATTGCGGTTCATATTTTTTAGCTACAATTTCATTGAACGAAATAAATGCATCTTCATCAAACCCATATTGTGAAGAATACTGGTTAAGTAGTTGTGCTGTTTCCTGAAAGTGAGAGTTCCAAAATTGATTCCACTTCTCAATTTTCTTTTTCTGATCAGCTTCAGAACAGACAAAAGAAGTCACATCTGTGAATGATTTTATCTCATTTACATTTCTCAGACTATCTACGAATAAAGACATTCTTGCATGTTCTTGCAAAGCTTCATTCCACGTTTCGCCCTCTGAAACAAGATAGACGTTTGAGGTATCATTCACACCAGCCGAGATGTGTAAATCTGCCATTAAACGTTCTTGTGTTGGTGTCAGATAATTAATGTGATGCATATTTGCATCAAAAGATGTACCGAGACTATAATAACCCATTACGACAGTTAGGGCAATAATCATCCAGAACATCCAACCACGTATCTTAAACGAGAATGTTGACAAACGACCAAACAAAAGCCGCTCCTTTCCTTCTGAATTATGTGTATTTACCATATGAGGAAGAAACACTAAAACAAAAAGAATAGTACCCACTAACATAAATGCAGCAAATAAGCCCAAATCGCGTAATGCTGGAGCTTTTAATGGAATTAGGCTAGCAAATGCTCCTACGGTGGTAATATTACCAATCAACAATGGTGAAACCATATCTTTTAAGACCTCGCGGATATTACCTCCATGAGCAATGTGGGCTATAAAATGAAGCGGATAGTTAACAGCGATGCCGATAATAATCGAGCCGATTCCTAATACAATAAGTGAAACATTGGAACGGAAAACCGCAATAAAAGACATTGCAAAAAGCCAACCAAAAAGAATCGAGACTCCAATCAACAACAAATTCTTTGCACTTCGGAATGAGACCACAAGTAGACTGAGTATCAATACAACAGAAATTGTAATTGCCAATCGGCTATCTGACTTAATTTGGTTGGCATTATCAACTGCAATAACAGGTGAACCCGTAATAGCCACATCAACACCCTCATATCTATCCATTGTAAGATGAGAGATACTGTCTACATAGTTTACTAGTAAGGTATTGTTGGCAGACTCCATAGAACCATATGCAGATGTCAACAACACAACTGCATACTTGTTGTCAGAAGTATAAATATAGCCATTATCCATTTCAAATGGAAGATTTGCTTGTTTGGACTGCAAGCGTTTCATTACAGGATCAAACAACCCAAGCGGATCGTAACTGATGTTTGTTGCTAAAACACCTGATGCTGGCATCATTATCAATTGGACGTCTTGAGAAAGCTGTTCCTTAATACGCTCATGGCTAGAGATGATACTATCCATTCTTTCATAATCAGCATCCGAAAGCATATATGGCATATTATGATACGCGAAATCAGACAAATCTGCAATCTTATCAAAATCAACTTGTGCTGTTATTTCCTTAATATGCTTGGCACCGGGATTTTTTTTCAAATTATCGGTAAAGAAATCTACAGCATCCGTCAATCGGTTTTTATCATTATCTTCTTCATCTTTCATTTTAAACATAGCAACGATACGTTGTCCACCAGTCATATCTTGATAAACAGTGATGGCTTTCTGTTGCTTTTCATCCATTGGCAGGAAATCGTAAATATCTTCATTATATTTTAAAGAAGACACCATAACAAGCAATACTACCACTATTATTGCAAGAATTGCATAGCAAATACTTTTTTTGCCGTGAAAGAAATCGTATATTTTTAAGAAGAATGATATCATAATTTTATTATATTATACAGCCACTCTAAGAATTTGTTTTTCCATTGAATCGCTTCTAAAGATGTTTTTTTCTCAGATACCCCAAAGCCATGACCACCAGTACGATATTGCTCATAGAAGTGGGGGATATTCTTGTCTGCCAAGGCGGAATCCAAAAGTTCTGCATTATGAAAATGCACGACTGGATCATCCTTACAATTGATTAAAAACACAGGAGGACAATTCAGGGGTATATGATTCTCTAAAGACAAGGAGTCTTTCATTGTTTTAGCAGGTAATTCTCCAAGAAGTCCACGACGAGAACGCTTGTGCGTGCAGGGATGCGTCATAGAGACAACAGGGTATATAGGAGCAACAAACATTGGTGGTTTAATTCCTAAAGGCACAGAACCGGCTAACTGTTCTGCAGCATGCATTACCAGATGTCCACCAGCTGAAAAGCCCATCAAACCTAATCTATCTTCTTTAATTCCAAATTTACTTGCGTTGTTTCTAACGTATTCAATTGCGTTGCATATATCATTGAAACCTGCAGGAAATGACCTTCCCTTAGTTCGAATATGGAATGCGAAAGAAGCCCATCCACCATGACTATACTCTAACACAAACGCAGCAATACCATTTTCGTTTAACCATCTGGCTACGTCATAGCCCTCGTTTTTTTTATCAAGCCAAAAATAGCTTCCACCTGGACATACTATAACCCCAATACCTGTAGGATTAGTATTTGGCAAGAAAGGAGTTAACTTGTATGCCAACAGGGTTAGGTTAAAAAACATCAAGAAAAAAAAAGTAGCAAATAATCTCATTTACTATGTTCTGCAATTAAACATCTTAAATCACAAAAGAAATCCTTTTCTAAAACTGAGATTTGTTCTAAGATGTCCCCTAAGTCATTATATGTAAAGCTTTCGCCCTTTCGTTTCTTTATTATACGTGCGCCCTTATAAGCGAATTCTCGCCATTTATCGCCAATTTCCGTCATCCTTTTTGAATAGGTATTCAAATCAGCAATGTTTGTTACAGCTGCGGCTTCTTGCAGAAATGCAGCATAGATAAAACGGAATCCGGCTCCACCCGTGCCAATTTCTTCTAACATACGAATTACTTGAGCCAAGTTTTGCCTAGCTTCTCGCTGCCCCATTTTTTCTTCCCAACTCCTAATTTTTTTCGACAGATATAATATACCACGTACACCTAACCAAGGAACCATGCTCGAGTGCGAAAGCATCTCTTTACATGTTCTATTGATCGACTTCAAAATTAGTGGTTTTAAATCAGGTAACTGCGTAGGAACCGACTCTATCCAATACATCTGTCCCATAAGAGGATATGTTCCACCAATAGCAAAACGAACCTTCAATAAATCTTTATAACTAATCTTTTCTTTCTGTATAACATTTGTATCCAGAACGCTATATTCATTTTTTGCTTCATCTTTTCCAATAATACAGATGTTATGTCCATTAAAGTGAAAGCGATACTCTATAGGCGTATAAGGAAGATAGTACATTCCAACAACACAACCAACAGGTTTATGCTGTACCAAAAGCAGTTCGTCTAATTTATGCATTGCCTTTTCCTTATTAAGAAATCTCTGGCTTTTGGTTTTAATTCCAAACAGTTTGGTAACACGTTTAAACAACACGCCAGGAAAAGTTCTAAACGAGGTAACAGGCATACCTCCCATTTTCAAAAAAGGGACGTGCGTAAAATACAACCCACTTGCCAATCCGAATATCATCGGCTCTGACAAGTTAATACCATAGAATCTCAATAACGAAGAGATTGTTCCATTCTCACAATGTGCAGTAGGTTGATGTATAATATTTAGCTCCATCTCATTAAGGTATTGTTTTTAATTCTTCTACACTAATTCTTAAGACATCTGCATAAACGCTTAAAATATCATCATCCAATTTAGAAAAGATTTCCGGGTTATAATGCTTACGAATAGTACGTTTTGAGAAACCTGAATAAGAGGACAGCAGATCTATATCCATCAAATTTTTTGTAGCATGATACTCAAGAGGACTTGTTTCCCCTCTTTTAATTCTATCCAACACCTCCTGGCATTGTTCCTCAACTTCTTCCCATGCGACATCTAAAGCATCAGTTTTTGCATCCCATCCATCACTCAAGACGGCCTTATACTGTCCATTTTCGTCAACCGCATAATTTACATCACGAACATTTGTGCCTTTGTAATACTTCAAATCTTGTGGTACGTCTTCAATCTTCATAATAAAGCCCAATATTATACAACAGTTAGCATGCAACAGCAATATGAGAATCTAGCACTTTCAGGTATCATCACCATAATTTTCTGCCCTTTCTTAAGATTTCCAGAATACATAAGTTCTTCTAGCATAGCAAAAGCGGAAGCAGAACCTATATTACCAACCTTAGGAAGATTTAGGAACCATTTTTCCTCTGGAATAACAAAGTTACGAGCCTCAAACTCCTTTAGAATTGGTTCTTTAAAAAACATTGATGAAAGGTGTGGAAGGAACCAATCTATTTCCTCTGGGGTATAATGATATTTTTCAGCTAATCGCTGCATAAAATCAACCCCCAGTTTTACAATACTTTCAGAAAGCATACGAGTATCCTGTTTTAGAGCAAAAAGCGATTTCGTTAACCATTCTTGAGCAGGAAAAGATGCCCATCCATTTAAATGTCCGCTATTATCTTTTTCTCCACCAGCATACATACAAGTTTCTCGTTGATTCGCAAAGGATGTTTTCTCGATCCAATCTACACGTAGAGATATCCCACAGGAATTTGGTTTGCCTTGAATAAGTGCTGCATAAGCGCCATCAGACAACATCCAACGCAAGAAATCTTTTTCAAAAGCCAACATTGGCTGGTCTTCCAGCTGAGACAAATGCTCCGATTCTTTTTGAAAATATGAAGCACTCATCCACGGAGAAAGTCTTTCTGATGCTGAAGATATTGCAGTTAAGGTTGGATCCAATTCAACTGCCATGCAAGCATATTTCAAAGCATCTCCACCAGTACAACACGATCCTGAGAACGAAACCACTTCAATATTTTTACTACCACCGAGTTCTCCATGTACCATTACGCCATGCGAAGGAAGTATTTGTTCAGGAGATGATGTACCACAGGCCAACAAATTAACATCTTCAATTCTAGTCTTCTCATCAAAAAGATTACGTATGGCCATTGCCGCCATTTGAACATTCGTATGAGTAACCTTTCCACCTTTTTCTAACGCGTAATAGCGTTGCTTTATGCCATTACGTCTTAATATGATTTTTCTTGCCTTAGAAGGTTTGCCATCTATCATTCCAAGATAATCTTCCATTTCCTCATTCTCGACAGGAGAATTTGGCAGGAACTTTGCAATTTTATTTATAAAAACATTCATAACTATATTAATTTATCACATTATTATATACACTGCAATCTGATATTTTTTTCTTTTTCACTTTTTGAAATGGATATGTTGCATAAAAAAAAAGTTGGACAATGGGTGACACAAGGAAAAGGACAAAGACCAAATAGTAATAAAACATCTTCACTCTTGTTGCACGACATTCATCCCTAAACCCTCCTTTCTTCCGAATATAATTTGCCCAATAACCAAATATTCTATGACCTATTTGTTCAATATGCATTATAGAAGGCTTGTAATTTATAGCCCCTATATTTAGAAGTCTCTCTTGCAAAAGCTTCTGTTCTCCTTTATCTATAGCATCTTTAATTACAATACCAAAGCGCTTCGCTTCTTTCAAATCTTTCTCAGAGATACCGGCATTTGGAAGGTACCCTTCAGATTCTTTTTTACCATACATCAACCATCTTATCACTGTAGCTGCACTCACCAAATTAGGTTCTTTGTCTTGGAGCACGATATGACCTATTAATTGAGCACCAATTTCTTGAAAGTAGTTTTTTAACCAGCGAATTGTCATTAACCACATATTGCGGCACACATTAACAAAAATCACGTCACGCCCATATAAGTAATTACAAACTTGCGAATCTGCAAAAAAAGATTGGAGAGGAAGTGATGGAGAAAGGAACCATGATTGACCTACTATAGCAACCACATCAGCGTCCTTAACATCGCTAAAGTCAATTTCTTTTATACCTGAAGGAGGAAAACCCATTCGTGTTTCAGGAAAAGTATCAAAAAACTCATAACTACTCCAAGGAAATGGATAGTATTGAATTGGGTCAATAGCCTTGTATATTATGCTATCGATTCCATTTGATGATATAGAAGAAAAAATGCAATGAGCAGCTTTTAATGCCTGCCCTGTCTGAGAATAATAAAATACTGCTATTTTCATTAATAAGATTCTTCTAATTGTGTAAATATCGTCTCCTTCGACAAGACTTCCGAACATGTTATCAAACTGCCAGCTAAGACGCCAAACATTCCATGAGACGTAACACTCTGCCCTGCTAACAGAAGATTTGGTATATTCGTTTTGCATGTCAATCTGTTAAGGCCTATTGCCTTCACATCTTTTTGAAGACCATACATGGCACCTTCTGGAGCACCTGTATAATCATAATAAGTCAGAGGAGTTGATGTATAATAATTCTCAACATGATACCTTATGTCTGGAATCTTTTCTTCTAATGCGTCTATCAATAATTCTGCTTTTTTCCGTTTAAAAGTTTCATAATCTTCTCCTCGATGACCAACATGTGTACCTTGCCATTTCGCAACTTCGTCAAAATTCATATAAGTCAAAATCTTGCCTGTTTCTGCATATTCGGGATTATTCTTATGACAGAAATGCATATACAACAAGAACTTTGGCCAAGACGTGACATCATAATTGTCACATCCCCATGTAGACTGGCTTCTATAATAGTACAAATTATGGTCCATATACTTAACACTATTCTTCTTAAACTTCAAATACACAACAAATACTGACGCTGTATTCTTAAAACTTTCAATTCGATTACGATAATATGGTCGAACGAGAAGCCCATCAATAAGCTTCAACGTATTTAAAGGATGAATAGCACTTATCACAATATCGGCAGGGAAACGTTCACCAGAGGACGCAATAACAGCTGTTGCATACGAACCGTTATTTTCAATTTTAACAGCCTTCTGTCGAGTAAAGATTTCTCCTCCCAGTTTTTTTATTTGATTTTCCAATGAGGAGGCCACACTACTACTTCCACCAACTATCCGAAAAGCGCTTTGCTCAAAACAATCATGTATCAGCGCATGGGTAATAAATGGGGTATGATCTTTTATACCTGCATAAAGTGGCTGAATACCAACAATTATCTGCTGTAGCAGTGGATCACTTATAAATTGTTCTACAATTTCATTAACACTTTTCATTTTGTATGCAGTATTGATATTAATATCAACTCTGCGTTTAAGCGAGTGCATGGTTGCTGAAGATGCGACAACCTTTACAAGATCATAATATCTTTCAAGTTCCACACGATTTTTAGGAAAATGTTCAGACATCAAATTAACAAAATTCTCCTTTCCATTTGCGAATGGATACTCTTCACCCTGAAACGATATTATATCATAGCCCATAGGATTCAATCGTGCAAGTTCCACAGAAGTGTCAATTCCCAAATATTTCATAAATCTATTCAGGACTTGGCCAGTATCGGCGCTTCCTATATAATGCATACCCGTATCAAAAACGGCATCGCTACGATGAAAACACTGCAGGCATCCTCCAATCTGGTAACCTTGTTCTAAAATAGTTACCTTATAACCATTTTTTGCAAGGATAACTCCACAAGAGAGTCCGCCTAATCCGCTACCTATTATTACACATTTTTTCATGCTTATCTACATAAATTTGATGCAAATGTTTAGTAACAATGCGATAATTATCATCATTCGTTAAATGCTCACGTTTAATACGTTCCATAACCTCTAAAGACATGTGTCCAGGATGTAAATGAAAAGACGTTTTGGGTAAAACCTCTCCAAAACCATTTATAAATACAGGAACAATATCTAACTGAAGTTTTTCTGCCAGAAAAAAAGCCCCTCTATGAAACCTTTGAATATGATTATCCTTTGACCGAGTTCCTTCTGGGAAAATCATTATCGAATATCCTTTTTTTACCATTTTAGCAAGATTACTAGCCATTTCTTCAGTCTCGCTTATTGGAAAAAAATCTGCGTAACGTATAACTAATCCATAAAAAGGATTCTTCCACACCCAGTTTTTAGTTAGAATAATCAAATTTGGTGTCAACATCATTATTGCCATCAAATCGAGATGAGATTGATGGTTAGAAATAATCATTGATGGTTTTCGGAATGTTTCATTCCATTTATTTTTATAAGAGAAAGTGGTTCCTGGGACATGATTAATAACATATCTAGATTTCCTCTGTAGAATCTGATGATAACGTTTTTTATGCTCATCTGTTGCGCCTCCACATGTTATTAAACAGAAACCACGAATAGTCATTTCTAATGCAAAGCATAAGAAATAGCAGAACGAGAATAACGAGTAGACACTTTGCCGAATAATGTACATTAAACTTTTCATGCAAAACACTTTCTTAGAGAACGAATAAAGAGATTCGGGTAACCATATACGATTGCCCCCAGACATAATAAAGTATTTAGAATACTTATACGAACAAAGTCATAAATAGGTCGGAAGTGACTGACTCTATCCTCAATTGGAGGATAGTATACTTTTACAGGGACGGATGTTACTTTAACCCCAGTCCATCCTGCAAATACTAAAAGTTCTAATTCTGCTTCATAACGAGATGTTATAATGCTTAATCCCTTCAATGATTGAAGAGTATACAACCTGTAACCACACTGCGTATCAGGTAAATCAATAGAAGTCTGCAAACGGAACCAGAAATTGGAAAACTTATTAGCAAAAGTATTTTGACGTGGCATATTCTCTTCCGTTAGATTTCTACAACCAACAATGATCCCCATTGGATTTTTCTTCATTTCTAATAACAAATTGGGGATATCTGATGCGAAATGCTGACCATCGGAATCTATTGTTATCGCATGAGTAAAACCGTTTTCTTTTGCAACTCTAAAACCCGTAACGAGAGCATGCCCTTTCCCATAGTTTTTTTTGCAACTTACGACAGTTATTATTGAAGACAGTTGTTTCAGGATTGTTGATGTTTCATCAGTACTTCCATCATCAACAACGATAATTTCACCTACATATTTATGTACATCCTCTATTATACGTCTTATTGTACCACCATTATTATAAGTGGGGATAATAACACAAATCTGAGTCCTTTCTGTCTTCATAAGTCATTTCATTAGTCCATAAATCAGTGACATCTTAACATATTGTTCACCTTCAACCTCAATACTTACATTAACACGTAATTTATCATCTATTACATTTATTTTCCTAAATATGTAATTGGGCTCCATAAATGGAAGAACTGGTTTCCGGAATTTTATGCTAACTGCAGTATCAAGACGCATTTTTTTACAGATATACTCCTCCAAAAGTTCTGATGCAATATGAAGTAAAAGTACACCTGGTGTTATTGGATTGCCTGGGAAATGTGCACAGAAGATAGGATGGTTGCCATTTAGAGAAACAATACTCTCTAGTTCATCTTCTTTTATTTCATAGGACTTTACTTGATAGAAATCGTTTTTCAACTTCATAATGCTGTTTTCAACTTTGTGAAAGTATAGATAATTTTGTAGCGACGATTGTATATTTCAACATCGCCATTTGTTTTCTTTTTCATTGAGCGCATTCCTGTTACGACATCATGATCATACGTAATATTGGAAATATTCTCTAAAATGAAATGCATGTCTTTACGTATAATCCTACGTAAATACCATCTATCAAGAGGCGCAATCACGTTTTGGATTCTAGTTTTGTTATGTGAATAAGAAAAATCAAAAATCTTAATGCCAAATTCGTTAACTATTGTACCAACAATATTACCTTCATTTGATCTATCCATTACACAGAGACCGGAAATTTCACGGTCTTTTGCATTTATTAGAATCCCATATTCTTCAGGAATACTATCTGCCTTTTGCGCCATACATGGTAAGGCATTCAAGAGCAAGGCAAAACTAATTAACGTTAAACAAGCTCTCACGGATGGGAAGATTGACTTTTGCATTTTTTAGTGTTACAGAAGTAATGTCTCCTGTTGTTTCCACCATTTTTACGGTTTCCACCATTGTTAATGAGGCATTAAAGGATATCTCAATCGATTTATACAATTTCTTCAACTCTTTCTTTTTGGGGATTAATAATGCACTATATATATTATTGCTGTTCCAAATCTCCACCTCAAATTCTGCAGAACTTTTCAAATGCCCCCCTGTTACACTATTCAAAATAATATTAGACAGCTGACGGAACATCTTGTTTTCTTTTACATCAATAGTTTGCGTCGTCTTGGAGGATTTTAAAGACACCTTCTCCTTGTTAAGAACAAATACATAAACATATGGTTTATTATATTGCCATCGCAATTTATTGGGGCTATCATAATACATCACACCACTTGAAACCATTTCTTTTTTCATTAGCTTTATCTTCTTTGTCTGAACAAAGTCACACTGCATAGTTTTCATAGATGCAGTTGCAACATTGATTTTTTGCAGTACCTGTTCTTGTTGCTGAGCATTTAGTTTAGTTTGCCCCATAACAGATACACCTATAAATAAAGATATTAATAAAAATGTTACACGTTTCATCATTCCCCGTTATTTTGTTATAAGAATACACCCAGTTAGTATAAGAAAAACACCGACCCACCTAACAAATGGGACTTCCTCGTGAAAAAACAATATCGCAGCAAACATTCCCATTACATAGCTAATACTTATCATTGGATAAGCCATACTAAATGGAAAATTCTTAATGATATACATCCATAGGATAGAGCCTAAGCCATAACATACGCCACAACTTATAAATTGCCAGTTGAACAACAGTTTACTGAAATAATTCCATGACCACGAAAAATCGCCAGCTATGGTTAGTCCAAATTTCATAAACACCTGCCCCCCCGTCAGTAACATACATTGTAATAGAGAAATTGGCAATAACTTAAGTATCATTCCATTACATATTTTTTTTTCCATTCTTCATAAAATGGAGGATTCAGTAAAACAAGTTCATAATTGAGATTCATAAACACCTGCACAGAACGGCCAGTCGCCATTATCTCGCCAGTTTCCGAATCAGATATTTGATAGTCAAACACTATCTTAGCTGCTTCTGTCGGATGATATGTAACTTTCATCACTGGCATCATACCATAACGTAGGGGCCTTTTGTATTGAAAAGACAAATCAACAATTGGAGCATAATAGCCATTCTGTTCTATCATCTGATAACCAAAAAAATATTCTTTTCCGAATGCTTCGCGAGCATCTTCAAAATACTTCGCATAAGCACCATGCCACACAACTCTCATCGCATCAATCTCACTGAAACGAATTTTGAAAGAGTATGTTGTTTGAAGACATTTCATACTACTAACAATCATCAAGCTTTGCTATCATATCTGTTTTGGCAACTTTCACGCGAGCCGTGGCAATTGTCTCGCCATCTACTTTTACGCATATCTCTGCCAATAATAAATTAGCAAAATCCTCTATTACACGTATTTGAGTTCGAAGTACATCACCAGAGCATGGTAATTTAAAAATGACAGCATCACGAACATCACCAATGTATCCAATTTTTATGGGTTCACCATGCAATAAATCTACACACCCCATTCTGGCCGCGCAAGACTGCGCCATATTCTCAATAATACCTGGCGCTGAAAGCATATTATCTTCAAGAAGAATATTATCAGCAACAACAATGAACTCTGTTTGAGCATTTATCTCATCACAACTTATCACCCGATCCACCATAAGGAATGGTGGTCTCTGGGGGATAAGTTGTTTGATGGAATTTTTGCTAAAATCCATATACCTTAGGAAATTTTCGACTCGATATAATCGTAGAATTGTGCCAAAGTCTTAACAGAAGTCATTTCTGATGGATTCGTAATTTTAAAACCGAAGTTTTTTTCTACAAGTACTACTATATCAACATAATCTAAGCTATCAATTCCCATATCTTCTTTTAGAAGTGATTCTGGATAAACATTTTCTTCTTCAATCTCTAAATCCTCAATGAGAAATGCATTAACTTTTTCTTCAATTTCTTTTCTTACCATAATTTAAACGTATTTATATTAATTAATTTGATTAATCAACCCATATATCAGAGTAATTAAACCATTGATCTGGATACATCAACAATAGTTTCTCTATTTCTGAGGTATATGCATCCGCTAATTGTTGACATTGAACCCGTTTTTCTTTATTCTTATCATAAAACAATGGGGTCATATAAGTTGTATACGATCCGTCTGTTTCTTTCATCGCACATGTCATTATGACATCAAGACCTCTTGTAACAGCAATAGAGAAGGGGCCTTTAGCCAGCCTTACCGTATGACCATGGAGTTTAGAAATAATTGTTTTTTTTGTATTCATAAATCTGTCAACAAAAGCATGAACAATTTCGTTTCTATCTAATGCTTCAATTATTTCTTCGCTATGATCCTCCCCCGCTCCCACAGGAATCATTTTTATATTTTTGTTTCCAAAAGCAGATTCTCTATACTTCATAAAATCATTATGTTCTCCACCATACACAAGAACATTTGAAGGTTTTATACTGTCATATGAATACCCCACTATTTCACTACAACCGATATGAGCACTAAGTTGAATAAAAGCCGAGGGTTGCTGTGACAGATGTTGAAAATAATCTATTCCATGATAATTTACGATGAAATGATGGCCTGCATACATTGCAAATTTATCGATAACAGTCTGTCCAAACGCAACATGATTTTTATATGTCCATAACAAGGATACAAAACAATTCATTCTTTTCTTCTTTCGATAATAGCTATAAGTTAGTTTGGCTCCAGGACTAACTAATAATGTAATAGGTATTATGCATACAGACATAAACACATATAATACGCGAATATTAACATGTTTCAGAATACCAATTAACGCTGTATACATCCAAGCGTTACCAAATGTTCTACCTTCTTTCGAGTTCATATCTATTGATAGACATTATCATTTAAAAGTCCATAATACTTTTTCTATTATCGTCCTCAACAATCGTAGCATCAAACACACTAATATACAAATCGTGTTTATTCTCAGCTAGATTAATTTTGAATTTATATGTTGTAATTTCTCTTTCTTCCTCTTCTTGACTATTGGGAGTTTTATGTTTATTTGTCCCCTTAATTTTTATTGCAACTATTTCTGATTGTAATTTCTCTAGTTCATTGTTTGAAAAGGATGCTATTTCCAATTCCTGTCCTGGTGTAATCTGAATTATTGAATTTACTATTGGTTCAAAAAATCCCTCGTGATTAACCTTTGCAAGAACAATCTGTTGAAGGAACAAAGAAGATTTATTAACTACGAAAACTTTGTCCCTAATTTTGAATTGTTTATCAATTCTTGCGAAATAGATATTAGGATCTTTTTCTCTAATTTTCTTGATGATTTCTCTTTTCTTTTCTTCAATTTCCTCAAGACGTTTTTTGCGTTTTTTCCATGATTGACGTGTTTGAGTTTCTTTCTCAAACAAGTGATCAATTGTTTTACTCTTTAAATACAAATCATCTTGCGCAAAAGAATGATTCAGAAATGCAAAAAGAAAGATAAAAAGAAAAAGATTTTTTTTCATATCACATTTTTTTTATAACTAATGCAGAATTAGTTCCTCCAAAACCAAAAGAATTACTGAGAACAGTATTAACTTCTGTCTCTATTGTCTTAGTAGCAATATTGAGGGGAGCAGAATACTCGTCCGGGGTATCTAGATTTATATTCGGAGCAACAAAATTATTTTTCATCATAAGAATACTATATACGATTTCACTTGCACCAGCCATCCAGCACTCGTGTCCAGTCATTGATTTTGTGCTACTAACGTAAGCATGCTGTCCATTGAATATTCTATTTATTGCAATTGCCTCAAACATATCACCTTGATGGGTTGAGGTTGCATGTGCATTTATATAGTCAATATCTTTAGCTTCAACCCCAGCATCCTTCATTGCTCGGGTCATAGCAATAAAACTTCCTTCATCGCTAGGCTGACTAATGCCACCACCATTACTCGAAAAGCCATAACCACACACCTCACATAGTATTGTAGCACCTCGAGCTATTGCATGGTCATAGTCTTCAAGAACAAGTGCGGCGCCACCTCCGCTTGGGATCAGTCCGTCACGATCTATATCAAAGGGACGACTTGCTCTTGTAGGTTCGTCCATGCGCACAGAGAATGTATTCAGAGCGTCAAATGAAGACATTGAATATTTGTTAACTTCTTGTGCTCCACCACATAAAATAGTATCCTGCAATCCTTGTTTTATAAGTAAATAACCAAGACCAATAGAATGACTGCCACTAGCACAGGCTGCACTTACAGAGAAGTTTACTCCACGAAGATGGAAAATAGTACTCATATTCATATTTACTGTAGAGTTCATTCCTTGGAAAATTAAGCCCGAACCTATCATCGCAGAATCATGCTTTTCATCCATTATTTTGGAAGCTTCAACAATAGCATTAGCAGAAGAATCATTTCCAAAGATGCAACCAACTTCGTTATTTAGTAAATATTGCTCATCAATATTTGCCATTTCAAAAGCTTCTTTACTTGCCATAAAGGCATATTCAGCTTCCTCTGAAAGACCTACACGGGTGCGTCGGTCTAAAACTTTTTTTAGCTGTGGTCGTTCGACAATACCAGTTAATCCTGAGCGAAAACCATAGTCCAAACGATCCTGATCAATACCGATTCCTGACTTGCCTTCATATAATGACTCTTTAACTTCATCCACATTCTTTCCTAGACATGACCAGATGCCCATTCCTGTTATAACAACTCTTTTCATGTTTCTAATTGTTTATTATTGTATTATGTGTAAAGACCACCATTTATGGAAATAACCTCACCTGTAATATACGATGCTGCGTCTGATAGTAAGAAGCTAACTAATGAGGCTACTTCCTCAGGTTTTCCAAAACGCTTCATAGGAATCAGAGTCTTCAGTTCGTCCTGTGGCAAATCTTTTGTCATATCAGTCTCTATAAAACCTGGAGCGACAGCATTTACAGTAACATTACGGGACGCAGTTTCTAATGCAAGAGCTTTAGTTGCCCCTATAAGAGCTGCTTTTGCTGCACTATAATTAGCTTGCCCTTGAATACCTTTTATACCTGATAGTGACGCCATGTTAACAATATTTCCACAATGTTTACGTTGCATCATTTTGGGTAACAGTTTACGAGTAACATAGAAGAAACCGTTTATTGTTGTATCCAAAACGGAATGCCATTCTGTATCTGACATCATATACATTACATTGTCATGTCGTATTCCCGCATTATTTACTAAATACGAAATATAGTCATCAGGATGAGATTCCATCCACTTGTCAAGGGCAGACTCTACGTCTTGTTTATTACACACATCGAACTGCAGTAGTTCTGCACAACCACCATTTGCTTCGATTTCTGACTTAACTTCCAGAGCTGCTAGAGTATTAGCCTGGTAATTAATTATCACGGGAATGCCATCCTTCGACAACTGTAAGCAAATAGCCTTGCCTAATCCACGCGATCCACCTGTTACAAGTGCATACTTCATAATGATTCTTCTATTTGTTCTTTTGTATTATTGTGCCTTATAAAGGCTGTAGGTATATATGCAGTTGAAATCAAACCAATACTGGATATCGAAACAACAACTCTCTGCTGTCCGGCAATTCTTGCAATTTTTCCTTCTATTCCTTTGAATGGGCCATCAATCACTCTAATCGTATCGCCGCTTTTATAATGACATTGCGAAGGGTCAACAAACAGCAAATGTTTATTTTTATTACATGTTGCCCTAATAAAAATATCCATCTCGTTACTTGGAATGATTAAAGGAGGATTTTTGTGGTTTTTGTCCAATTCAAAATGATTGTAATAATATGACAGGAATGAAAGAGCTGGAGTCTGATTTACATATTCATCTGCTTTTTCTTCGGTTGTATATACAAATATAAGATTTGGGATGAGCGTCTTAAAAAATCTTTTCTTTTTCCCCTTTATATATCTTTCAATCGTTTTTTTTGCGACATAAGCATAAGTTCCATCTTCAACAATTACATCAGATGCTAGATCTTCTCTTCCATAAGATGCACGAAAGACATACCATTTTTTTTCAGGGGACTTCACATAGTTTACCGACACCCCTGTTTTTGAGCTTTTCGCTTCGGGGAAGGCACCGGGGGCAAACCTGGCGCTCGAAGGCATTAATTCGCCTTGCGAAGTTTTCACATTAGACAATGTGATCATATCGGACCTACCCATATATATATTGGTTCGACACGGTACACAAAAAAGCGTGGAATCGTCCTGTTGTCCATTCCACCTGTCGAGGCTCTAGCATAACCTATGTTGTCGAACGGACAACGTTAGAGCCCACGCCGATATGAATATCGGATTCAAACACACTTTCCCACATGATGGGAACGCGTAATATGAATGCGCATAAACACATCCTATGGACATCTACCGTTGCTTTGTCCAGGACAACATTTATCGTAGATTTGCTAGATTTCCGACAGGTCCTAAAACAGAGCGCTTGTAAACGCCTTTCTATGTATGAATCTCATTATAACACTTTAAAATCAAATACCATTTGGAATTTTGAAATTAGTGTTAGCAACATCTATCCCGTACTATTGAGGATCACGCCCCAACTCGTAGAGAAGAGTGCTTTAGAGAATCGGATGCAAAAATACAACATTTTTTTTAAAAACAACTCTTTTTCTTAGAAAAAGTTTAAAATAACAAAATTATTGTATAATACGGCGCAACGCAAACTAACATGAACAAAGTAAAACAATTCCGCAAGGCTTGTGGAGAAGGAAAACATGTAAAATATCGTATTCTATAACCTTGTCATTAACAATTGCATCCAATAGAAAAGCCCCGATGCGTCTCGCACCAGGGCCTTCAATTTGCTCTAAAATTATAAAATCCGAGTCATTTCCATTAACGGAAAGACACAATGTATATCCTATTTATTTGCTTTTTATTCTTCGAATAAGTGTTCGAGGATTCATTCTGGTGTCCCAAACATCTACAACATAAACAGTATCTTCTGCTTCTTCTCCCCAAACTATTTTAGCCATGGAAACTTCTCGTAAAGATGATTTGTTACCTCTTAGGAAGTAACCCATTTAACCTTTCCTTTCTCCAATCTCTCCTCAAATCTGTCGATTCTTGCAATAGCCTCTTCTTCTGAAAATGGTCCATTACTGGGGAATCTGTCCCTGTCAAGATCATCAATTCAATCGTGGATATCAGCTCCTGAAGTACACGAAGCGGCACTGGCTGCCGCAGAAGATGTTTCACAAGCCATGCCTGTGTTTTCCTCTTCTTCGCTTATTGGATATTTCTTCTCCTCCAAAACTATTATATCTTTCTGACTGTAAACATAGAAAGATTATTTGAACTTTGCAACAAATTTTGGGAAAAACATAAAAAAACATACACATAGAACGTAACACTGCTTCCACTGCGGGTTAGATTAGGTGGAATTATAGCGAAATCAAAGCGAGATATTTATGAATAACAGTTAAATATATTAATATACCATAAATACTATATAGTTAATCCGCCATTACCGGTCAATTTGGTTTTTGAGTTTCGTATTTTTGCAACTGCGTTGTCGAGGCAGCGCTGTTTGTTAGGGGGGAGGGTACCACCGGAGATAGTACCCCCGGGGATGGCCCCGGACAAGGGGCCTAAGAGGGGTACACGCCAATCTCCGGTGGTACCCTCCCCCCTAACAAACGGCCCCACGCGAGAAACAACTTAATTGCGCCCAAAAAGCAACTTGTTTTTGCTCAAAAATCAACTTGATTATTACCCAAAAACAAGTTACTTACGAAGCAAAATCAATACAACAAAAAATCGCAACAGAATAAAATCCGTTGCGACTTTTTATATTAACTCGTTTTATGCGTTGAATTAATTCAGAAGTGGCATCGAGTTAATTCAATGCGGGTTGTGAATTAATTCAAGGATTTTGAGAGGTTGCCAACAGCACTTTTCAACTATATTGAAAATTACTTAAACAGCAACTGAGCGAACTGGTAGAGGCTGCGGCGCCAGGTTTGCCACTCGTGGGCGGTCTCGGGTGAGATGTATGAGTGGGCGTTGATACCAATCTTCTTCAGGCCCTCGGCGGCGTTGATGACGCTACCCTCGCCTTCGGCCATGCCCTTCTCCTTACCACCTGCACTCATAAACAGAACCTTGTTGGTAGCTTTGAAATCGGGTACGTCGGTGAGCTCGTCGGCACCGATGGTACCACCACTGAAGATACCTACATAAGCAAAGGTCTTAGGATTGTTGAGCGTGATGCCGTGGGTCTGCATACCACCCATCGACAAACCGGCCATGGCGCGATGATCGGCATCGGCAATCACACGGTAGTTCTTCTCAACCATAGGAATGATATCCTTAATGAGCACCTCTTCGAAAGCACCACCCATGCGGCGGGCCATCTTAGCAAAGTCGGCTCCGCTCATGCGGGGGCGCTGACCACCTGCTGGACGTGCTCCACCCTGTGGACGCTGACCGCCTGGACGTGGACCACCAAAGCCCATAGGCTGCTCGCCTGGCTTGCGGGCATTCAAACCATTGTCCATAAAGATGATGAAAGGCACGGCCTTGCCAGCGGCAATGAGGTTATCCATAATGATACCGGTCTTACC